>ERZ791626.121-NODE-121-length-93177-cov-9.584631_pt1 | contig 93177 bp, 79 predicted proteins | sample MGYA00510266_ERZ791626 | MGnify/ENA primary metagenome ERZ791626 (study PRJEB30046, sample SAMN00715208) | human gut metagenome | study: EMG produced TPA metagenomics assembly of the A metagenome-wide association study of gut microbiota in type 2...
ATCGTGAGGTCTTGAAAGGTTTCTATAGTGTCTTCAAGGCTGCCGATGCTAATCTGCAGTTTGTCTTGCTCACGGGTGTCACCAAGTTCTCACAAGTAAGCGTGTTTAGTGGTTTCAATCAGCCAAACGACATCAGTATGGATGAGCATTACGAGGCACTTTGTGGAATTACGGAAGAGGAATTGCATTCTACCTTTGATGAGCAAATTAAGGCGATGGCCGTGAGATATAAGACCACAGAGGAAGGAATGAAATACAAGCTGAAGAGGAAGTTTGATGGTTACCACTTCAGTCCTAACATGCTTGATATCTATAATCCTTTCAGCATCTTGAATGCTTTGAGCAAGAAGATTCTGGCAGATTATTGGTTCCGCACCGGTTCGCCAACCTATCTTGTTCGCCTATTGTCTCATTTTGATGAGAACATCAACGAGATGGTGAACAGGTTTTATCCTACGAGTAGTTTTATCGACTACAAGGCAGCTGTGGAAGCACCGTTGCCAATGATTTATCAGAGCGGTTATCTTACCATTAAGGGCTGGAATATGGATACCGATTCCTATCTCCTGGATTTTCCGAATGATGAAGTGCGAAGCGGATTCTTGACGTTGGTAGCTTCCAGTTATCTGAAGCCTGCGACGTCAACGGATGCCTGGGTCATTCAGGTAGTATATGTGATGTCGAAGGGAGATTGCCATCAGTTGGAGAATCTGATGACTTCCTTCTTTGCTAGCATTCCTTATAATCAGCGTCGTAAGGACGATGAGCGCGAGAAGGAGCGTTATTTTCAATACACCTTCTATCTCGTATTGAGAATGATCAGCTGTTTCACGGTCTTCATCGAAAAGCAGCAAAGCGAAGGTAGGGTAGATTGCGTGGTAGAGACTCCGAACTATATCTACATCTTCGAATTCAAGCGAGATGGTTCGGCTGAAGAAGCCCTGAAGCAGATAGAGGATATGGGCTATGCCAGGGAATATGCAGCAGATGGTAGAAAGATTTATCAGATCGGCTGCAACTTCTCATCGAAGACGGGAACCATTGATGGGTGGAAAATGAAGTAGGTGATTTGCAAGAATTACCCGAAGATGTAGTGATGTGGCTTTGTTAAGAATGAATCTTCTTTACATTAGCTTGCCTGAGATTCTCGTTTTATCAGACGCTTATTATTTCTTTGAGAATATCGTAAATATGAAGAAAATAGGAAAGATATTGATAGTCAGACACTTGTGGTTTTCTGACAAGATGGTGGCGTTGAGGAAAATCTATAGTCGTACAACTATAGGTATTGTGTGAATCTCTTCTGCTACGCTTGTGGCATATTGTTAATCTTCTAAAGGAAAGCCCCCAATTATGGTAGAAAAATACTATTATTTATGAAAAGAATTCTGAGATTCGAAAGTGAAGAGACTTAAATAGTCTTAAAATTACATGATTGTATTAATATTTTCTATCATTTTTTTATTTTTTCTCAATTAATTTCTTTACTTTTGCAACTGGATTGTATAGCCAGACTGCATTTGTCGCTATAAGACGAGTTCTTAGATGATAATCGAGTCGGCAGCCTACGCCGTGCTGAGTGTAGTGAAGTCAACCATGACATATCTATACGAAAGCGGGCTTTGGGTGGGAAGACAATCCAGACATAATGGAAGGCGTTTATCGACGCTGTGTTTAAGACTTCCTGTAATCTAGCAAATTAACAGTTAATCATAGTCTTGAATATGGTCAACGGTAGATGTCCCGGGTGTGATTATATCAATCCCGTGGAGACCTGTAAGCATGGATTGTACCATTTTGGGTATAGTCTAATTTGTTATATGGGTCTCTTTACGGACATGATTTTCATATCGGCGTGGGCTCTGACGTTGTCTGTTCAACCAAAATAGGCAATTGCTAGAGCCTCAGAGAGTGGAATGGACAACAGGACGATTCCACGCTCTTTTTTTGTCGTAATTTAACGGATTTCTGTCTAGAAAAAAGTTAGCACCGATATGAAAGTCGATGAATGGACATCAGAAGATGTACACACCTCAGGAGGTGGTGAATTCCCTCCTTGCGCTGGACTTACCTCCAACGCCCTCCCCGAAGCTCAAAGCACAGTTTCCGCCGAGAGTTCACAAACAGGGGTGTCCACCAGAAGTGTCCATATATTAAGTAAGTCTAAAGTACAAAAAGAGGAAGAAATTTCTCATTGGTATGCCTTACGCACCACTTATGGCAGAGAGAAAAAGGCATACGACTACTTGACTGCCAAAGGCATCACGGCTTTCTATCCTACCACTAATGTAGTAAAACTTATAAAAGGTAAACGCAAAGTTGTTACCGAGTCTCGTTTACCAAATATCTTCTTCGCCTACGGTACAGAAGAACAACTCAAATCTTTTGTTTACGACAACGTAAACCTCCCATTCCTTCGTTTTTATTATCGACACGTCCACGTTGGTCGCAGAATAGAGAAGATTCCTATGATAGTTCCTGACTATCAGATGGATAGTTTAAAAATCATCTGTGCTGCCGATGCGGACAATACCATCGTGTCATTAGTCGAAGTGCCAAAGTTCGAAAAAGGACAATTGGTAAGGGTTACAGATGGAGCGTTCAAAGGAGTGATAGGAAGAGTTGCAAGATGGCAAGGGCAACAGAGAGTTTGTGTAGTTGTGGAAGACTTGGTGACAGTTGTTACGGCGTATGTACCGAGTGCTTTTATAGAATTAATACGATAATATTTGATGAAAAAATTAAAAACCTTAGTTTGTGTTTTTTTATTTTTATGTAGCAACAATGCCATGGCTGGCATGCAGTTTATGCAGCATGAAAGTAATAAAGGGAAAAAGCAATATATACAACAAAGAAATACTCATTTGAATAGGCATTTTATAGTTGCAATAGATGGTGCAATGCCTAAATACACCAATGAATTGTTGAAGAATTCTACTAAGGAATATGTTGAGAATCTATTGAATGAATACTTTGAATACAACAAAAATGATTATCTTTCATTGGTTACATATCAGATAGACTTATCCAATCCTGATTTCAATAAATTTGCTTTTGTCCCACATATTTCCAATGGAACGTCTGCATCATGGAAACAGCAGGAAAAAGTTGATTTCTCTGCATTGGGGAATTGGGCTGGTATGGCTATTCAGCAAAATCGATTTGTTGGCATAAACAAAGCTTCTTTTCAGTCTGCCGCCAAACAATATATACTTCAAGTTGTCAAGCAAAGTTCTAATCTTGGAGCTAATGACACATATATAATAATGTTAAGCGATGAAAAAATAAACGGAGTTGATGATAACTACCAATTGGAGTGGAATAACATTTCAACTTCAAGGGATTCACACATCGCACCTTATAGAGAAGAAGTTTTTTCCAAACTAAAGAACATTAATCAACGATACCAGTTTGAACCTGTAAGATTTTATGGACAGTATAAACATGAATTCGCCCATTTTGCCAAAGAACCATTGGTACTTGCGATATATAAGGTACGCCCAACAATTATTCCATCCATACAATCTATAGCAAATATCCCTGCACAACTTCCATTCAAGAAAGTGCGTGGTGGTTACGCTTTCGACCTAGATTTGAGTACGACAGATCATATGTACTCTGTAAATAAGACGGAATTGATACTAAATGGTAAAAATAAAAAATACACAAGTAAAGAAAGTAAGTTTAATCAAGTAATAGACAAAGAGGTTCTCTCGGAAGGTGACACCGTAACAGTGAGAGTTTGGGTAAACTACAAAGATGGCATATATAATGGTCTTGTGATGAGTCCCTATGATGAAGACTATATGAAAGGATTGACAATAACTCAGTCTGTTGTCTTTAAGGATGACGCTAAAATCTTTGGAAAAATACCAATGCCAGACTTTCTATGGTGGTTTTGGGCGGATGATGTGCAAGCAATCGTGATTTTTTGGGATGTAGTGTTCATACTTTTATTTGCCATAATAATCTGTGTGTTGGCTTATAAATGTTTTAAAAGGGTCACAGCCTATGTTCCTAATAATGATTCTATAAAAATAAGCCACATGTAGTTGGGTTTAAGAAGATTACATTAAATATTTGGAAAAATAATATATATAATTATATGGATATAATAATAGACTTAAAAAAAGAGAAACGATCCAAAGTGAACGTTGAGATGTCTTGGAAAATATCGGTAGCAGAACGCAAAGATAACTTTTGGGACAAACTACCTTGGATACGCAATAACCAAAATATAGAAAGGCATGTATATATTGCCATACAGAACATATCCGTTCCTAAAGAAATTGTATATGACAAGGATAAACTGTTCTCTATAGTAAGCGATCAACAAGAGTTTGGAATGGAAACATTCCCCATTGATGTTTGTCTGACACAGAAAGATACTCCTTTTCAATTATATTTCAACCAACAAGCCATAAGCGACTGTAACGAAGCACAGCAACGTATTCCAAAGAAATACTCTATAAGTTTTGATGTAGTCGTATTAGATGAAGCCAATAATAAAATTGACTCACATCAAGAAAGTATAAACATAACTTTTGCCTCTCTTGATATAAAACCTTGTTTTGCTATAAACATAGAAAAACACACAATCCAATATAACTCTCAACTTTCCGAAGTGAAGGTGGGCGAGATTGTAGCTTGGATTGAGGAGGCATATAAATATACACCCAAGTTGAGTATTGCGACAAAAATAGGAATCTTTGACAGAACAACAGACATGGGTGACGTATTGTTCTTCAAGAATAAGGATGGTTCAAGGACGCAAGAGTGGAAAGACTTGCTAAAACCATCAAGAAAGGAGTTGCAACGCTTTGAAATGTACATCGACCTATCAAGAATCAGTAATCCTATAGAAGAAACAGAATGCCTAACTATTGAAAGCCATTCAAAGTTTTCGGTACAATATAGTCCGGAGATTATTCAACCTTTAGCAGAATTAACAGAACAACTCACTATCAAACGTGATGGACAAAGTGCTGAATTAAAGGTAATGATTGGCGATGACGTGAATGATACGCTGACTTTTATGGACGATGGCAAAAACATTCAAATCTCCAGATTCTCGTTTACTCCCAATAGTAAAATGCAACGACAGTTGACTATAGGTCTCGTCAATGCAGCCACCGATGGAAGTGTACAACAAGCAGGAGTAATAATACGTAATTTCAGTATAAGTGATAGTGTTTGTAATGACATCAAGATACTTGATGTCAACGGCAAAACACAATCAATGTTTACGACCATAGATGGCGACAACTGGAAGGAGCTTAACAGTCATGGCGGTTTGTTCCTAAAAAATGGAAAAGATAGTTTCACCAGTCTTGACCTCACATTCTGCCCAACTCTGATTGCAGAGGTCGTAGGTACAGATAAAGAATGTACTTTTGCTGTTGACACTGTTGTCTCGTTTGACTATTATGAGAACAAGAAAGGGCAACCGTACTCCGATGAGAACTTTAAACATTTTACGATGACTCTGCATTGGAATTTGCAGCTTGAACCATATCCAGAATGGTTATGCGTAGACTATGGCTCTTCGGCTATAGTCTGCAAATACAACAAGAAAATCATCGACCTAAAGAGCCAAAAAGACCATGTGTTCTCCTATGAACGGAATGGCTATGACAAGTTTACAGAAGACACGTTTGAGAACGGAACAAAATTTCTTTCTTCCGACATATTATTCCATCAACTCAATCCTAATCAGACCGACACATCACTTTGCATGGAACAAACTCAAATTGAGCCATACAATACCCTTGCCGTCTGCTTGTCTCCAACATCAAGTTTGGTAGTGAACGAGGTTCAAAGACAGTTGCCATGCCTTAAAATTCTCGTAGGAAATGAAAATCTGCCAGCCAACGCTTTTTATGACCAATTTCCATATCTTCGTATTGATGAGGAAACAGGCAAAGTTAGCCATGTGAAACTGAAGGATGCCAAATCCATAAATGAAAAGAACAGTCTAGCAAATGTGACCAACATCTTTGAAGAGGCCTACAACGAGTTGTTCAGATATTTTGTCTCACCGATTACTGGCGACAAGCGAAAACTGAACAAGGTGGTACTGACATATCCTAACACATATACACCTACACATCTTGGAATATTAAGGGACATTGCCTACAAGACCTTCCCTTATTTGCGCGATGGCTACCTAAAGTTCGTGAGTGAGTCTGACGCAGTTGCCGCATATTATCTTGCCAATTGGTCTAAATTCAACAAGGCGGGCAATATAAAGGAAAAAGAAACGGTACTTGTATATGACATGGGAGCAGGAACACTTGATATCACCGTAATGAACAAGAATAAGACAAATACAAACATAATAGAAGTTGAAGTAAGAGGAAAAATTGGAACAGGCAAAGCAGGCAACTATCTTGACTATACGATAGCATGTATATTACAAGAACTGGGCTTGATACCTATTCAATTAATCTCTACCGATTTTGTCGCAAATAGTGCTATACGAGTGGATATGCTAAACTTAAAGAATGCAATAAAAACAGAGATCAAGCCTCATCTCGTTCCTGGCGAAACAATTTCCTATACTATTGGGCACAAATCATGGTCTGTAGAGGCTGACAAAATAATAAATCACCCAAAATTCCAAAGATACCTGCAAGATGTTACAACCAAAATATTCAAGCAGATAGGAATGTATATAGGTAATGATTTTGACATTACTACAGTTATCCTTTCTGGAAGAAGTTGTAGATTACAAGTCTTGCGTGAATCCATAGAAGAAGCGATAAAGAATTTTAGTACTAAAGATATTAGATTGGTGGAGTTTGACTCGCAAAAAGATGAAGAAAAGACATTGGTAGCAGAAGGTGCCATTGCGCAAGTTAGTAAATTCGATATTCCAACATCTAAAGTTAAAATCAAGTCACGTCGTCTTTACGCTTCGTACGGTATCGTGTTTCAAGAACTTGGTGGGCACCTCCATTATGTTGAACTGCTGAACCATAACGACATTCCTTACGCAAAGACATCGGGAATATTCGATGGTAAGAATGTCAATGTAAACGGAACATCTGCATCTGCTTATATCCGTCTTGTACAAACTTATATGTCACCCGAAGAAACTGAAATCAACTATAACATGGGGAATACTGAGTTTATATCCGACATGGAGGAATTTGATATGGCAAATTTCAACAATGCCGACAAACTTAACGTAAGGTTGAGACTTGACCGTAACAACAACGTTTCTCTTTACGTGAATGGTCTGAAATCAGTAGCCAGCACTCCTAAGGGAGTTGACTTAACAAGCAGCATTACAAAGCAAAGCATTTGGCCTGTCACCATTTAACTAGAACATAACTTAAAAAATAATAATATGAAAAGAAAAATAACATTACTAATATTATCGGTCGTTATGGGTAGTCTGACCATAATTGCCCAAAACGTTCTTGATTTATCTGGTAAAAATCCATCTTTAAAGATTAAAGATACCATCGATATTAAGAAAGAGCATAAAAACATCTTTATTATTGATGCAAAAGACAGCATAACTATTAGTAAAATAGTCTTTGTAAAAAATGGAAATGAAGCTAAGCGTGTTGAAATAAAAGAAGGTGGAAATCTATTGATAAAAATGGATAGTGTAAAAAATGATATATCCAAAACAATTAAAATTTCTCCAAAGAGCATTCTAACAGTAACATGGGGAAAGAACACATGGACTTTCAAGATGAAAGATAACAATATGAATTTGAGCAGAAACAAAACAGGAGAAAATACTAAAACAAAAGAAGTTCAAGATAAACCTAACTCTATTTTATACATCATCATCGTGATTATAATAGGAGTTGTTATATCTGTCTTTGGATTTTGTTGGTTTAAGAGAAATAAAAGAACAAGTTCAAAGTCAAAAGGTGGTGCCCCAAAAGCTACAGCAGAAGCTAAGACTTCCACGATAGAGATAAAAGATGATACAAATATCACTCAATCTGAAAAGCCATCTGATATTCAAGTTAAAGTAGAAGACGAAAATGACAAAGAAGATTCTAATAATGAAACAAGTGCCACAGATGACATTAACGAAACTGAGAATGAGCTTGACAAGCAAATAGCAACAGTCATAAAAGGATTTGAGGAAGAGTTTTTCAACGACTGTAATGACCGTAATTCTAAAATTGAAAAATTACAAGAAATCTTGTCAATACACTTCAATTTATTGAATGATAAAAAACATATATCTAAAGAACTTTGTGGTAACGATAATTCTGATACGCAACAGATTTTAATAGAAATAAAAGAGCTAAAAGTAGCAAAAACAAGTTCTGAATCTAAGAATAATAATATCATTGCAGTTTCAAAAATTGAACATCTAATAAAAGCGAATGAAATCTCTAAGAGTATTTATAATGACGAAACGAATGGTGATTTTGAAGTTAGATTTAAACAACTACTGGAGAAGTTATGTAAAAAAGTACAAGACTCCATTGACACAAAATCAGCGGATGGTAGATATGAGGCTCAAAAATATGTCATTGAACAATTAAAGATAAATGGATTTGATCGTTACTTTGCCTCTAATACTACTTTAAAATCTGGATTAGAAAAGATAAAGGTTGACATAGATAAAGGTAAGTCATCAAGGACAACAAGCAATCCTGACAACACTGATGACGCTACAACAAATCATCCTTTAGATTTTGAACGTTTTGCAAAGAAATTACATAGTCAGCTACCGGAAATATCTGACAACATAAACAGTCTGGACGACTTAGTAGAATTCATAAAAGACTTAATCAAAAATCATCAGAATGCAGAGAGGGATATTACTAATTCTTCTGAAAACACTGAAGAAACTGCTATTTCTAACTTCTTAAAGGAAGTTGGTATGCACCCAACAGCCTCTCAAGAAGATGCCATAAAACAAATAAAGGAAGCGATTGCTAAGGTAACCAAACTTGATAATATATGCAAACAATATGGAATAGACAATGCGGAAGGACTACTTGATGCCATAAAGAAACATATATACAAGAGTATAAAAGGACAATTAGAATCCAAAAATGAAACTAAAGAAATAATTGCCAGTTGTCATACTACAGAAGGTATTGTCAAAGAACTCTCTGATGCATACATAGAAGTAGGTATCGAGAAAAAGAAGCTTGAAGAGGAACGAAAGGAAATGACGACTAATCTGAAAGAGGCATATACCAATGTGGGCAATTCTGAATCTACAGAGGATAGTAACATGAATGAAATGTTTAAAGCTTACCAAGATGCTGTATGTCAAAAGATAGCAACCGAAAAAGCGAATGTAGAAATTTTGCAACAAGAAGTTTCTGCCAAACAGGAAATCATCAAATCTAACCACAAGACTTTTAGCAATATGTTATCAGGAATGAATGAAGTGATGAAAAAAGACATTGATGACATCCAAGCATCCATCGCAGGTCCTTTTATTCGTCCATGTGATATGACATTAAAGCCACAGTGTGACGAGAACCAATCGTTACTTCGTGAAGCTTTCAAGAAATTTTCAATGAAATTGCAAGCAACAGAAGCGATTGGCAATTATGCAGAGTTGTACCACAAAGTACAAGACATCATAGAGGAAGATATTACCAATGAGTATGGTTTAACAAATGTCCTCTCAAGATATTACTCCTATAGTTGCCTACCATTTATGACAGACCAGGCACGTGAATATGGAATGCGCATAGACCATGAGAGCATGATGTGCGCTTATAATGCCCTCAGTCATTTAGCTAATCGATTTGGCTTGCAACTCATTGTTCCAAATCTCTTTGCCGACCGAATAAGCGACGGTGAGTATAAGGATTGTACAGGGGAGAATTATGGCGACTTAGAGAATTTATGCCCAGGTGTGGCAAATTATGTACTTGAAATTAGTAATTCGGACAAACAGAATTATATCACCGATCTTGTACGAGTTGGCTATAAGAAAGACTACAATGTAAAACAAAAAGCAATGGTAATAGTTGCTCAATAAAAGATAAATTACTATGAATAAAAAAGTATTAATCGGTACATGTATCATTATTTTGACAATTATAGCAATCGTAAATGGTTGTCCTGGGCCAACAACTGCCAATACACTTGACGCTCGTTTTGGAAATTTACCACAGCCCTCAAAGTCAATAAATTCTGTGGAGATATACTTCGATGCCTCAACAAGTATGAAAGGGTATTTTGCAAGTGGTGACGGACATATTTCAAACATTGTGAGCCGATTCGAAAAGATTGGCAACAATTCCAAGATATTTCTTGTACGTAAGAATGATAACGTAGATACTTATTCTGGTTATTCTACCGACCTTCAAAACAACCTGAATTTGTTTGATGGAGGAAGTACTCATTTCGAAAAATTAATACCGATGATGTGCGACAAATCAAGCAAAGGAAAACTTGCGGTGTTGGTGACAGATGGAATTGTATATATCAACAAGAATGCCTCAACAGCTCTTGAGCAATTTCAGAACTTACTTGCAAAAGCCTTGAAGGGCAAAACGGCAGATAAAGCTGTAGCAGTATTGAAATACTCAGCCAAGTTTGCGAGCAAGCAAGTAGGAAAAGGTGGAGCTTGCTATTATGACATGTTCGACACACCTAAGAAATTAGATACCAACAACCGCCCATTCTATATCATAGCCGTAGGTGCTCCAGAAGACATTCTTGCCTTGCAGGACAATACCGACCTAAAGCCAGAACTTCAATTATACTATGGATTTGATGAGAATAGTATTTTGCAGAAAGGTAAGCAAGAATCGCCCCAAAAAGGAACAGGCACAGACCTTGCCAAAGACATTGTGCTAAGAATGACACTTCCTAAAACAGTCAGTTACATGTATGATGCAGACAATGATTATTTCAACCATTCCGCAGCTAAGTTGACTTTAGGAGAAAAGCAATTGAAAGACACCACTCAATATACAACAAACAGCATAAAGACCGAAAGTGGCATCAATTTAACAATAACCATAAAAAGCCCAGCCTCAACAGGCATTGGTACTGGTACACTTACCTATTCGGTTGAGAACATTATTCCAGTTTCTTGGCTTGCTCTATCTGTCAATGATGACTCAAGCCCTAATGTACTGATGTATCGTGACAAAACTTTTGGTTTAGAGTATCTGCTAAAAGGCATCAGGGATGCATTTGACGGTAACAAGCCTTTGGTAAAAACAACATTTGAATATAAATAATCTAAAAATATTTAATTTATGGATAAACTATTTTTCTTTGTGACAAATTCACAAGCATGGAAGGACACACGTGAATTCCATGAGAATTTCTTTGTAACTCATAACGCATTCATGTATGGGGTTCTTACAGCTATTATTGTGGCTTTAGTGCTTGCTTTGTTATTCTATTTCGGATGCTGCAATAAGCGTAACGATGACTCTATGGCAAACACAGGTGTTTGGGCAGGATTCCTTCTGGTTACAGGATTGCTTGTTTTTCTGACAGCCAACTTTGCGTTTATAGGCAAATCGAATGTCACAGACTCTCAGTCGATATTCTACAAACACTCTTTCTACAAAGCCAACACCGAGTTTGTTATAGAAAAGACCCGTGACAACCAAAACCAACAACAGGTTGACGAATATACCACCGCACGACAGAAAATTGAAACGGATTTGAATAACGGAAAGGATGTGCGCTATTCCTACAGTTTGGGATGCACCGTATATTCATTGTTGTTCTTTTACATCTTCAGCCTTCTTCTTAAAGGATTCACCTATCAAGGAATTGCCATTCCTCACCCATGGCCTCACAAATCCAAATAAAGAAGAAAAATATAAAAACTAACAAATATGAAGAAATTATTTCTATTTGCAATAGGAGGAACAGGCGAACGTGTGCTTCGTTCTACGACCATGCTTCTTGCAGCAGGTGTTCCTGCTTTCAACGGATACGACATCTACCCGATTATCATAGACTACGATGCTGCAAACAAAGATAAAGACCGTACAAAGGACATTCTTAAACAGTATCAGAAAATCAATCGTATAGCTTATGCTAACCACCCACTTTCCTCCATGCCACAAGATGATCAAAACATGGGTCAATTCTTTGGATGCACAATGAAGGAGATGAACGGTTTAAATGACTTCGTACTTGATTTCAATCCTGGAATTTCTAGTCTTAAATTTCGAGATAAGATAGGCTTTGACCAAATGGCAGGCAACCTTTTGCCGACACAATCCCTTATAGAGTCTCTTTATGATACGTCTGATGACCCCACAACAGAACTGAATCTTGATCTTACAGTTGGTTTTAAAGGAAACCCAAACATAGGTAGTGTCATTTTCCACAAATTGAGCGATTATAATGAATATGACGCATTTGTCAGCAATTATAAAGCAGACCAAGGAGATAAGGTGGTTATTATTGGATCGCTTTTTGGCGGAACAGGAGCGTCAGGCATACCAGTCCTTGCACAGCAAATAAAGAAAGACATTCCAAACGTAGATATGGCAGCTTTGATGATACAGCCGTATTTCGCACCAGAGATAGTGAAAGGCGGTGCCATCAATGCTCACCTTTTCGACTCCAAGACCAAGGCTGCCTTAAATTTCTACGAACGTTCTGGTATCAAGAATAGCATGAGGGCAGTATATCATATCGGTGACCCTTATCCTACAATCATCAAATATTGCGAGGGTGGTGCAGGTCAGCAAAACAATGCCAATCCTGTAGAGTTCATTAGTGCTCTAGCCATTGCTCATTATTGTGGAGACATGGTACCACCAGGAACTTTTGGCAATGAATATATGTATGGTCTGTCACGTGATATCGTGAGCAAAGTTGCCAAGACTGGCAAACAAGACAGTTGCCGTTTGTTCGCTGATGATTTCGACCAACAGACGAAAGACAATGTGTTGAAGTATCTCACAGCATTTGCTTATGCCCTTAAATATCATCGTACTGATGTCGTTGGTGATAAACTGAAGAAAGAAGCAACCTTTCTCGCTTTCCTTGAATATGAAGACATCAAAAGCGAAGTAAAGGATCATAAACTTTCAGATAGTGGCAAGAACAAGTTACAAGATTTGCTTATATATTTGAACGACTATGTTGAAGTCTTTACAAGATGGTTGTCCGAACTTGACTATGAAGGTGATGACAATCTTCATATTCAACCCAACAGTCATCGCCTGGCTTTCTTTGATTTTGACAAAGAAATCTCCGACATGATAGAAAAACCACAGAAAAAGGCAAAAGAAAGCAAACTTAGCTGGGGCAAGGTCAAGGTCGAGGTCGGCAATCTTATCGGAGGTGGCTCTTCAAATGTGAACATTACACCTTTAATGAGTTCTAATCTCAAAGACCGTAAACATCTTGATGAGACAGGCAAGAAAATGAATACAAAAGAAAAAGAGTTTGTTTTCATGGACATTTTACGTGCTTCCTGCCTAGAAATAGTTAATAAGAAATAAACAATATCGTTATGTCAGATTTGCATTTTTTTAGTATCGGCGATAATCTTAACGCTACAGGGCATTATGGTTTCGTTCAGAGAGACCATGTTGATGGCTCCAAGATTGCCGATAAACTTTTTGAATATGGTGACTCCATCAACAAGATGGGAACATCCATCCCTACACCATACGCACGTCTTTACTTATTTGACTCTGCATTCAAACAACTCAATAGTTATTTTAATAGCCAAGAAGAAGATTTGAAGCAGGTTTCGTATGAAGGTGTCATCAACAATGAAGGAAATACTGTGCCAACAGCCTATCATTTCCTTGTAAGTGAATGTCTTGACATGCTTGAATTTATATTCAAGTATGGTGACATGAAAGAGTTTGATGTTGAAGAATGGGATGTTCAAGCTGAATGTAATGTATTGATGCAGGAAGGAAATGATGACCAAAAGGAACTTGGCGCAGCATTACTTGATGCACATGACACAACAGTGCTTAGCAACTTTTCAAAGATATATCTCTTCAAATGGAAGACAAGTAATGGAGAAGAGATTATTTTAGGAGGAACCTCACCTATTACTCTTGTATATACAAGTCCCAATGTAAGAAGACGCTTAAAAGAAGCTAAATTGGAGTTTTATGGGGGAGCAGGCAATCGTCTTTTTGACAATAGCCGCCATACACCATTATATGAGCGCTCAAAGGATTTTAGAGAATTCTTATACACATATTGGCTTACCGACTTGTCAAAAATCGACAGCCTTACAGATACACAGATATATAGCTATATAAACAATTGTCATGTTCAGTTTGATAAGAAAATTATTATCGACAAAAAAGCCCCAGAGCTGAAAAAGGTAAAGCCTCTTTCTATAGAAAGCATTGGCTCTATTACAACTTCTGGCGTTTACCTGTATTGCTCACACAATGAGTTTGACCCAGCGGATTGTGATTATATCATCAAGCCTACAGTTAACTTGTGGAAACATGAGGATGTCAATGGTGAGGCACGTACCGTGGAGGCTCCTCTCGCATTGACCTCTAATGGTGTTGATGGCTATAATTACATAGATAAAGATCGTAAATGGAACAGGGCCACAGACAACATACCTTCCATATTGGGAAAAGCATTGACAGAACGTATACTACCTGGAACAACTTTCAAATACCCATATATTACAGTTGATGATTTTCTTGAGCCTAAAATCATTGAGGTATCATATAATGTGCGAAAGGACAAGTTCTACACGGGTTCAAGCCAGAATATCAAATATATGTTACCTTTGAAGAAAGAATTCTTCAAGTTCTTCAAAATAGAAGACATCGAAAGCATGGTGAATGTGAGTGTTGACAAAGATACACTGGATGTAACCGTTACTATTGACATACCATTAGAGGATGGCAAGAAAATAATACTCAGCAAGCGCTATTGTGATGGTGACGAAGATGGTAAAGGATGCGACAAGGTAAGATGTTTCGACAAAGAGATGTTTGACTTGGCCATATTCCCGTCCTATCGCTTGACACAAAATAATGCTTACAACATCATGCTTGGCACAAACAAGCTTGACAATTTGAAACTGAAATTCTATCGTCTTTCTGATTTAGAGAAAGGAAAAACTATTCAAGAAGTCTCAGACGAAATACGTACTTCCGACAACGGCTTCCAGACTCGCCACCTGCATGTTGATGGTGATTTTGATTTCATGGAACTTACTGTTCCTGATGGAAATAATACTTGCAACGCACTTATTATCCCAAAATTCAAACCATGTCCTAATACGATTTCAAAATTCACTTTTTGTGTAGATTTTGGAACAACTAACACCCATGTTGCCTATGTAAGTAAGATGTTGGGGGATACTAGTTCCGTAACAGTAAGTCAAATAGATAACTTTAGCATTCTGCGCTCTGAAATCCCTGAAAATGACGATAGTCAGATTATGATACTCAATGATGACAGAGGCGCAGGATATTTCGTGAAATTTCCAACCTTCTTACAACGAGAGTTCGTGCCATTTGAAATCGCCAAGGAAAAAGGCATACATTACCCTATGCGTACAACGACTTGGGAAAAAATACAACAAGTAGGAAACTTGAAATCATTCAGTTCCATGAATATCGGTTTCAATTATGATAACGAGCTTATCAAAGAAGGAAATACCCAAGGAGTATATCGCACGAATATCAAATGGGCAAAGAACGATCTATTAGCCCCAACTCGCCTGCAAGAATATTTCAAGGAACAACTTTGGATGATGAAGGGCAAGTCGGCTCTCAATGGTGGTGGCGGCGATTTCAAGGTTGTCGCTACTTACCCATTGTCCATGAGTGTGCCTGAAGTGCAAGCTTTTAAGAATGCTTGGAAGAGTGCTGCACATTGGTTGAACATAAATGAAGCAAACATCAAATTTGAGATTGAAAGCGTCGCTCCTTATTACTCATTCCTAGCCGATTTGAAATTTGGTCAACCGTATATGAACCTTGACATCGGTGGAGGCACAACGGATATACTGCACGTCAATCCGAAACCAGGTGGCAAAGACGCATCCGCAGTATTCTCTGCTTTATTTGCTGCCAACGACATTTGGGGAGATGGCGTAAATGATGCCAATAACAAATTGGAAAACGGTTTCATCGATTTCTATATGCAATCTGATGCATACAAGATTCTTCCCGACACAAAGAAACTTGAGTTGAAAGCCGTATTGGGAAAAGTAGGTTTATCATCATCTGACTTTATCAGCTATCTGTTCACACACGACAAGGATGCTAAAGACCCACTGAATTTCTCGCAGACTATCACGTCTTCTTCCGAGATGATGCGTGTGATAATAGTTCACTTTGCGAGTCTGATGTATTATACTTCTGTCATACTCGACCTTGCAGAGCTAAAGATTCCGAAGAAGATTACTTTCACAGGCATGGGAAGTAAGTACATAAAACTAATCACCGATGATGAAGCAACATTGAGTCTAATAGTGAGTCGTATTTTCGCATATTATGGCAAGCTTGTAGATAATAATGACTTGAGAACGGCTAATATTCAAATACAATTCTCCAAAGAGCCAAAGTTGGTTACTGCTCAAGGAGGACTCATCATGGAAAGCAAACCTCTGAAAGACCATTTGATTCCAGACAATTGCTTGTGCCACGGATATACAGACGAGGAATATGGCACTACGGTCACATACGGACAAATGTCATCTATGAAGAAAGATGTCCTTGACTCTTTCAACAAATTCTGCGGTCTTTTTGCGGAAGATAGTATGGTACAAGCTCTATCAAAATTGGGACTTGACATACCTACCAACTTTGTCAATACCATGAAGGAATATGCAGAAAGCAGTTTTGACATCGTACTCAATGACAATAGCGATGAGCAAAAAGCCCAGTTTGCCATTAGTGACCCAATGTTCTTTTGGCCGCTGAAAGAGACACTGTACCAAATGACCAAAGGGTGCAATCAAGAAGTGTTAAACAACAAAGAGAAAGAATATCAATGAAGAAGCCGTTTTTAGCATTTATAGTATTTCTGACACTTGGATTATCCCAAGTGTCAGAAAGCGTTGCCGTTGAAACAAATACACCTAAAGCTACTATTTTAACAGATTCTATTCTGAAAGTCAAAATTGATAGCAGTGAATCTGTGCAAAATCTGCAATCTCATGTTGAGACCATAGAAACAAGCATAGAGCTACAAAATGAAAAGATTGAGCATCTATCCTCACAAGAGATTCCATGGTGGTTATTGGGTCTTACTTTCATAAATACGATAGGGATTATTTGCTTTGCATTACCCAAATGCAAAAAGAAGGGCAACACAAAGCAAGACCCTACCCCCCAACAAGATGGGAATACAATGACTGAGAATTCTGTGCTCACGAATATTCAAGGTGAGGCAAAAATAAGTCATAATCATGTAACAACAGCTAAAGTACATTCAACTGCAACATATCGCAAAGAAGATAAATCACGTAATGTTGCAGTAACAACATATGGGAAAGACGTTCAACCCATAAGCCAACAGCAGGCTGCAACGAAGAATAAAGAAAGAAGAAAAGTCAAACTGCATCGTTTTGCCAACTTTATGATAGACAATGGTAGAATATCAACACTTGAACGTACCATATCCGATGATAGCAGTGATAAACTCTTCACTATTGACTATGAAGAGGGGGCAAATGTTGCGACATATGCTATCAACCCAGAATGCAAAGCTCTCATTTTGTCTGACATTCAGACTTTCCAAAATTATGTAGCGAAATTCAACATCACAGGAAATCCTACAGATATTGTTGTAAAGCAAGAAGGTCACCTGAATAAGGTGGGAAAACAATGGGTAGTAACAGAAAAATTAGTTGTCGAATTTAAATAACTTTATTGCTATGGATACAAACAATAACGAATATCAGCAAGCCTTAATGGAATTGTATGCAGCAGTCTTAAAAGTACTGCGTTTGTCAGGGGCAAGTGTTTTCACTGAGAAAGAAAAGCACGACGAGATGCTTGCCAATGTGTTGACTCTTATAAATTCATGTGGCTATAGTAGCTCGACAAATAGTTCATTCTCGGCATCAGACTATCTGCAAAAGGAAACAAAACCTGAGCCTTATAAACAACAGCCGAGCCCTGCTGGCACACCAGCAAACCAACCCGTATTATTAGTGAAAAATATGATAGGAAAGCGCTATGCAACCATGGCAGAGGATGATGGGGACGGTTATCGTTTTTGTAGGACTAAAGATCGTGTGGAAGAAGGCGACAACAATAGATTTTTCGTATTGACTATTTATGACGATGGGACAGGTACTTTTGAAATGACAGACGATATAGTCGGCGAGAAGCGTCAAATGCTTCTTGACAGCCAAAGCACATTATTAGCCTCAGGAGTCGTAAAATCGACAGGAACTATCAGTGGAACATGTTCCATTGTCACAAGAACTGTTGGCGAAGTCGTAAAAAACGGAAAATCTTGGCATATTGTTAAACCATTGGAAATAGAATTCAAATGAAAAAATTCTTAATCTTTGCCGCAATCGTCGGAATTATATTATATATACTGATAAGCCCTAGTGGTGGCAGTACTTCTATTAAAGACTATCAGAGTAGTATCAAGAGCGCATCTGGTAATGTGGTAGAACTCGTATCTGGACTGCATGTCAAGCTTATCGGCGTAGAGCCCAACCGCACAGATGTGGAAATGTTCATCAAAAATGGATTTCTTGGTAAAAGTGTAACCTTAATACCAGATTCAAAAGGTGACCAAGAGATAACCGATCCTAATGGCACTATTGGTGCATATGTTATTTTGAATGACACACATGAATGTCTTAACCATCTTGTTGTCATACAATACCCTCAAACATACCGTGCCATGGATTTGTCAGACAGCACAGGATGGGTAAAAGGGAAAATTCCACCAACCCCCAAACCAGACCTCGCCTTGTATATGAAACAACGTACTTTCCTTATAGAAGTAAATACAGAAGAAGGTTCGAGTATTGGGACAGGTTTCTTCATCAACGACCAAGGTCTTGCCATTACCAATTGGCACGTATTGCCTGCAGGAGCCGAAAAGTTCTCTACCGCTTATCTCTATAAGGAGAATCCTGATGATAGTAAGATTTATACAGACAAAAAGCGACGGATAAAAAATATACTTTGGACAGAAGATACTAATGGTATGGATATATCCATATTCTCAGTTGAACTTGAACAAGGTGAATCTGTTCCCTATTTTGAACTTGCATCGCAACGTGCCGCTGTTGGCATTGACTGTGCGACATTTGGCAACCCATTAGGCTTTACTGCCTCTTACTCTGCAGGCCATATCAGTGCTTTTCGTGAAGAGGAACGTTCCAATCGTAAAGTGATGATGATGCAGTACGAGATGTCTACGAACGGAGGCAACAGTGGTGGTCCTGTCTGTGATAAAAATGGGCAAATTATTGCCGTACACGAACAAGGGGTAAAAGATGCCCAAGGCTTAAATTTCGGTATCGATATTCTACAGATTCGTAGAATTCTTGACGGACTGGAATTCAATTATGGTGGTAGATAAGACCCTTGACAAATACCTTGCCGACATCATACTCACAATGACCTGCAATGGATTTGAGTATAACTCGGAAATTAAAAGATATCAACTAAGAATCAGCCATATTACAGAATCTATATTCAATAATATGGCTGACCGAGCTTCCGTTATTGGGAAAAAACTTACTGTAGAGATGGTCAATACCCTTTTAGAATGGACTCAAAAAGATGTTTTTTATTGTGAAGAGCTACTTTATACCTTACCTGTCAAGCTACTTGGCTATGGTGAAGCTATTCGAATAAAATTCCAATATGATGGTAGAACTAATTTTGCAGACCTAATGAAAATGACGGAATCTGAATTTCTTGTTCTACAAACAGACCTAAGGATTTTAAAAGAACAACAAGTTATGCAGATATACGCCAACGACAATATCGGAAAAGGTGAGTCTATCTACATTTCCTCGTATGGAAATGTAAAAGTCTTGCAATCGTGGATATTAATGCCTTTAGAATATCACTATTATGCAGATTGGCATTTTATGCGTGATTTATGGCGGTACAATGTCGTTGACAATCTTTGGTTTACATACAATGCGTTGACTGAATTCATCAATATGCATATTACTTGGGAAAAGTTCATTAACATCATGGATTTGTTCAAAAAGAATGGTCTTTCAACATTTGTTTTTAGAATGATGTTGAACTCTATGAAAAGATAAAAGTCTATGCGATGTATCGAAGAACGTAAAAAATGGCTTGACTCACATTTCTTTATTAAATCTGAAGTTGTACAATGTCTGAAAAATTTAAAAATTGAAAGAAGAAAAGACTTTGTCGGATTGAGTTCTATAAATGACAAGGTTATTCTTCCTACGATTTTTGATGACATTACACTTGTTGACTCCACCTTGGTATGTGTATGTGTAGATGGGAAATTTGGTTTCTATGACATTCTTTTAGACAAATGGATTGTAGAACCACTCTGTGACTCATATTCGATTAATGAATTCTATGGGTCTATTGATATCATACAAAATGGTAAACATGGTCTTATAGATATAGAAGATCATCGCATATTAATCAGTGCATGCTACGACAAAATTTCTACAAATTCTAAATGCCGCTATATCTGGGTCAAGAAAGATGGATTTTATCATTATATCAAACGCTCTACAGGAGAGAAACTTATCATGCCTGGAGCTATGGAGGCTTATGATTCGAATATGGATGAAAATGTTATGTTTATCAGAAAAAATGGCATTGTTGAATGTGTTGATGAAAAAGGCTACTTGGCAACAAATACATTTAGAAGAATTATGAAAAGAAATCATGGCAGACTAAAGCTATTCAACTCCCAAGAGCATCGCTTTGTTGTTATTGACATTTATGGTCGAATTTTAAATTAAAAATATGATTGACGCTTTAATTCACACCGCCGTCCGCATTCTCATCGGATGGTTGCTAATAGACCGTGTCCCTGCATGGCTGAACATTCGTGGCATAGTTGCCACAATATTAAAAGTTATTGGAGTGCTGATTATTATCAGTGCCTTACTATACTGGATTTAAAAATACGCACAACTGGCTTTTTAACAATAAAAGACTGTTGCGTTCGTTTTATAGACAGCCAATCTATATGGCAACATATCCAATAATCCCCAAAAACAAAAGGCTATGATATATTGTAATTATTGTGGACATCAAAACCAAGAGGGTGCCGCATTCTGTGGTAATTGCGGAAAGCCTCTTAACACAAATAAAAACCAACGAGCCACAAGTGAATCTTATCAACAAAGTAGAAGCAAGGCTTCCACAAATGGAAAGTCTTGGGTTGATTCTCTGAATGATTACGTAGGAAACGATCGCCCAGCCGATCTGAACTGGAAGGTGCTTTTTACAGATGTTTTCAAGAAACATTCTGTAGAAGAAGCTGAAGACATCTTTATCTGCGGTACACATAGTACCACCCCATCAGCATACGAGGTTTCCAAGGAATGGCCGCATCCATGGTTATATAGTCGAGTCTTTCTGATGTTTGGCATCGCCTTTGCCTTGTTGTGGGTTTGCTGTGATATGTTTGGCAATCCAAATGCTCTACCAGGAATGATTGTTGTCGGTGCCTTTACAGTTCCGCTTTCTACAATGATATTATTCTTAGAGGTGAATGCTTGGAAGAATGTGAGTTTGTATAAAGTTATTCAGACGTTTCTTGTAGGTGGGTGTGCGTCATTGGTTATGACTTTGTTCCTATTCTCTATTGTCGGTTCACACGAACTTGACTTCTTCGGAGCTTTCTTGACAGGAGTTGTTGAGGAAATAGGAAAAGTAGTTATTGTATATTGGTTTCTCAGAAGGCTTGGAAAACTGAGTATATTGAGCGGTTTGCTTATTGGCGCAAGTGTCGGGGCTGGTTTTGCTGCATTTGAATCAGCTGGCTATGCTTTGCAACCAGTTATCTCGTTCTTTCAAAACTCTGGATACTATGCTGCATATGGGCAACAACTTGATGCTTCTGCAATGATGGAGGCCATTAATCAGAGTATATTTTTAAGGGGCTTTCTTGCTCCTGGTGGTCATGTTACATGGGCGGCAATCTCAGGAACAGCTATAGTAATAGCTGCTAAGGCAAAAGGAAAGATAGATACATCTTTGTTTACTGATAGTAAGTTTTTAAGATTGTTCTTTATTCCTGTTGTCTTGCATGGAATATGGGACTCACCTCTATCATCAATAGGTGCTGATATCTACATGGTGCCTGTTGCCTTGACCGTTGTTGTATGGGTAGTCGTGCTGATTCTGATAAATATGGGATTGACAGAAGTAAGTAGAATAACGAACAGATAAAAAAAATACAAACGATGAAAGAATGTCCAAAATGTCATAAGCATTATGATGACTCCATGAATTTCTGTACGGATTGTGGAGTTGCTTTGAATAAAGTCAGCAATCAAGTTGCTGTATCACAGAGTTGCACTTCATCCAATAGAACTACAGAAACATCGACCGTAAGGCCAAGAAGAGGTGGTTGTCTGAAAAAGGTAATCATATGTATTGTCGTGTTAGCTGTTGCATTTGTAGGATTTATACATTATGTCAACAACGCTGCTACTTATCTACGTGTGGAACCTAATCAATTGGTTGCTTCAAAAGGTGGAGGTAAAATTAAAGTGGATGTTGATTATGACGGATATGTATGGACAATCAACCATGCTCCTGATTGGATTGATATAGATGAAAACGAGAATAGTTTTGAAGTATCTGTTGGAAAAAACCTAACAGGCAGTAGACGTGAAGGAACGATTACTGTGCAGAGCGGAAAATTATTGGCACAAGTAGCTATAGTTCAATCTGGTGTTGCAACTGTTGTTCGTGCTTCAAAAAGCAATTTGAAATTTGGAAAATCAGGTGGAAGCCAAACCGTAAGTGTTGAGACTGATGGATGCGAACTCAGTGCAGAAAGTTCTGATTTTATTCAAACTTCTTTTTCTGATGGTGGTGATTTAATTGTCCGTGTAAGTAGTAACTCGGATGATTATCGCACTGGACAAGTAAAAATATATGAAGACAATCAGTCTTGGACTATTACTGTAGAACAAGCAGGCAAGTGTAATATTTGTCATGGTACAGGTGAAATTTCCTGTACATGGTGCTCTGGTACGGGAACCGTTGGTTATGGAATGTTTATGTCATCCTGTATGTCATGTGGTGGAAGCGGCAGTTACAAATGTAGCAGTTGTAATGGAACAGGAGAAAAAGAGTAAAAAAACTGGTTACTTTTACACCGGTCTTCACATTAATAATAAAAACTTTAGATGATGTGCGCGACACGAATAGCGTATGAGACAATGAAGAAGTATATTATTGTATTGTTGGGAATTATTGGTTGTGTATCCTGTAATGATTCTTCACAAAGTCGTCGTTATATGCCGAGTCAGGGCTATACAGATGAATCAGTGAATTATGCTGACGACTCTGAGAATTCACAGCAGGTGCAGTGTCCGATGTGTGGAGGAACTGGTGTGTTTGAGATTATGCCTGGTGATGTCATGGCTCCCAAGCAAACTTGTACGGGATGTGGTGGAAATGGAATTGTGACAGCTGAAACCGCCCAACAGATAATGGAAACTAAAAGACAAGCTGATGCTATGATGGGTGGTGGTAACTCATCGTATGGTGGTAGCGGAGGTAAGAGTGTATCGGATCTTCAATATGAGTTAAAGAAGGCTTATGAGACTTTGGAGGGTATGGTATATGACAGAGATATGTGTACCAGTGTGACTCTCCGTCCTCAGTATGATCGTATGATAATTGAACAAAAACAGAGAATAGCAGAACTTGAGCAACAGTTAAGCGAGGCTTCGTATTAATAATGATAGAAGTTGTGCCCGATACGATAAAGGGTAAAACGGACTGAAACGATTTATATTATTGTTGATTCCTTTTTCTTGGTTCTTATGTGCTAATTATATAGCGATAAGCCTATGGACAAGACGTATATGCAACCTGTGTTTTTTGTTTATCTGAAGGCTACAGAAGATGCCAATATAAAAGACGAAACTTATAGTGTTCGTGCAATAGAGGCTGAGCGTCATGGCGTACTGAAAGGGGCGTATCATTTCCTGCACTTGGGTAGTCCGATAGAAGAGCAGATAAAGAACTTTGTGGAAACGGCAAACTGGACACCAGGCGATATGCCTCCTGCTCTTGACATTGAAGTGGTGTCAGAGATAAAGGAATATGGCAAGGAGTTTTTGGTGGAGAAGACTCTTCAATGGCTAAGAAAGATTGAATCCACTATGCATGTTCGTCCGATAATATATACAAGGGAGAATATCCGTAACGAATACCTGAATGATGATCGTCTGAAGAAGTACGACTTCAGGATTGCAAGATATTCAGAGAAGGGCCCAGACAATTTCGACTGGCATTTATGGCAAAGAACAGATAAGGGTGTCCTTGAAGGTTATGATGCAGGAAGAATAGATATAAATTTATTCAAAGGTGATTATTTTTCCTTTATGAAGTATATTAATAATATAAGATAAATTGTGTGTTGTCTGAATGAAAATAATATTCATATTATTCTATTTATAATTGCTCTCTTTGTCTGTTACCGCACAGACAAAGAGAGCTTTGGTTATAGGATTAGGCGAACAGCAGGATAAGGCTTGGAATAAAATCAATGGTGACAAGGATGTGCCGCTTGTGCAAGGAATGCTGAAAAGTGCAGGATTCAAGTCGGTAACCCAATTATTTATTAAAATAGCTAAAAATAGAACAGAAAAACAAGGAAAAGCTAGTTTCCTGTTCAAAATTTTACTATTTTTGCAGAAAAAAGTTGTGGCTCGGCAATTGAAACAAGTTTCATAGCTCTCGCACTTGCATTATTTTTCCACTATGATATTGGATTTAGAACATATAGGTAACATACCAGTCAGTACTTCGGTAATAGCTTCGTTGTTTACAAATATTGAAGCAGGAAATCAGAAAGTGCGCAATCTTGAGGCGGCTCATAAGATTATCCGCCTCAAGAAGGGGCTTTATGTGGTCTCTCCAAATGTGTCTCGTGTTGCTCTATCCACAGAACTTGTTGCCAATCATCTTTATGCTCCTTCATACGTATCAATGCAGACGGCTTTGCGTTATTATGGCTTAATCCCAGAAGCTGTATATACTACCCAGTCGATGACACTAAAGCATTCTCGTTGTTTTGATACTCCAGTAGGACGCTTTGAGTATAAGAACATGTCAAGAGAAGCTTTTCCCATAGGAATCACAAGCATCAATAGGCAGAGTTACGCCTTTCTGATGGCAACCCCCGAAAAAGCACTTTGCGATTTGATTGCTAATTCTCCCAAGGTTAATTTACGCTATCTGAAAGATGTTGAGGTCTATTTGGAAGAGGACATCCGAATGGAAATGGATGATTTTAAGAATATGGACATAAGCATATTTGAGCGATACGCTCAGGTTGGCAAGAAGTCTAAATCCATAGAAACTCTAATTAAATATTTAAGAAAATGAGTACAAACGAAATATTCAATCAAATGCTTTCGGGCTATGATATAACGACTGAGCAGCAAAAGCGCAATGCTATCTTTGAGGTCAATCAGCAGGTTATTCTTGCAGGTCTTTATAATGGTGGCTTTTTCAATGAGGCTGCTTTCTATGGTGGAACATGTTTGCGCATATTTCATGGATTGCAGCGTTTCTCAGAGGATATGGATTTTTCCTTGCTTGCTCCAAATGAGAACTTTGACTTTACCCAATACTTTCAACCTATCATTGACCAATTCGCGTTGGTGGGCAGAGAGGTTGAAATCAGAAAGAAGGACAAGAAGAATTTTGGCAAGGTGGAGTCTGCCTTTCTGAAAGACAACACAGATGTATATGATATTACATTTCAAACGGAGAAATCTGTTAAGATAAAGATAGAAGTTGACACCCAACCTCCATTGAAATTCAAAACAGAGCAGAAGTTGCTTCTGCTCCCCCAGTCATTCATGACACGCTGTTTCACCTTGCCAACTCTCTTTGCAGGAAAGATGCACGCCTTGGTATATCGTGCATGGAAGAACAGGGTAAAGGGACGTGACTGGTATGACTTCGAATGGTATGTTCGCCATAATCTCTCTCTTGACTTTACCCATTTGTGCGAAAGAGCCTTGCAATTCAATCAGGAAGAGCTTGACAAGGAAACTTTCCTGCAAAAGTTGAACGAACGGCTTGCTACAGCAGACATTAATCAAGTAAAGGCTGATGTCTTGCCTTTTGTGAGAAATCCAAAAGAGTTGGATATTTGGTCGAATGACTATTTTTTGCAATTAGCTAAGATGATTAGATTTGAATGAAAATAACTGAGCCCACTTTGCATCTTGCCAGTCTTGAGCTGCATGGCATTGTGGTTCTTTGCAAACTTTCGATTGTCTGGACTTTGATAGGCACCATCTGCATACAGGTCAATGCCAGTTCTTTCCTGATATTCGCAGATGCGGCGGCGAAACAGATAATAGGTATCTATTGATGGAGTCACATCTGTCAGAAGTTCCATGCCGAGAGCCTTCCTGGTAAGAAGGCATCATTATGAGGATGCCTTCTTCGTTTTCTCATTCTATGAGGTAGAGATTGGTCTTAGTCAGGAGAACAATGTCAACTCTGCCTTTTGGGGTATGTACCTCCACATCTACAAGATAGTCAGTGAGCAAAGTTTAAATGAAGAATAATATCTTTTACCTCTTTGTTTGGAATGTCGAGGGTATAATAATTATACTCCTGGTTGTAATCTTTGATGGTGATGTAGCCACTTTGGTAGAGTAATGGCATGATGGTCGTCATGTTCTCCGTTGGTGCATCAAATTCGCTTGCATCAGCTTCTACTCTTGTGATGTCCGATGGTATAACGTCGAATTTTCGCATCATATTGATGAGGTATGTAGGAGTGCCAGAGGCAAACCAATATGAACCGAATTTCTTCTCATTGAAGCAATTCAGCAAACTGTAAGGATTGAAAATGTCTGGTGATTCGCCAGAGAAGTGATAACCATCGTAATGCTCTTTGAGTTTTTCGATGGCTTGCTCCTTGGTAATGCCTATTTTCTCAGCCAATTCTCCTATGTCCTCCGACATTTGGGTAAGCAGTTCTTCTTTTGTGATACCACAAATGCCAGCATAGTCATCATTCATGGAGAGAAGAGTGATGTTGTTTAGTTCACTGAAAATGCTGACTTGCGAGAACTTGGTGATGCCTGTGAGAAAAACAAAACGGAGAACAGGTTCTCTGTATTTCAAAGGGCTGTAGAAATTGCGCATAACATCACGAAGAGCTATCAGTCTGTCATTGTCATGAGCAACGTCTAACAATGGCGCATCATACTCATCAATGAGAACGACCACTTGTTTGCCGCTTTTTTGATACGCAGTGTTGATAAGGTCTATCAAACGATTGTTGTTACCTTTCGCAGGGTTAGAAATTCCCCATTTCTTTTCCTCATCTTGGAGGCGATATCCCAGATACTCTTCCAGCTGCTCCTTGTCCATGTGCTTTCCACCGCTCATGTCAAAATGCAGCACAGGATATTCTGTCCATTCTTTCTCAAACTTTTCGATGGCAAGTCCTTCAAACAAATCTTTCTTGCCTTCAAAGTAGCTTTGGAGCGTTGAAACAAGTAGTGATTTTCCAAAACGGCGAGGGCGAGCCAGGAAGAAATATGTACCACTGGTATGAGTCATGTGGTAGATATATTCCGTCTTGTCTATATAGAGTTTATCTTCCTTGCGGATTCTCTCAAATGTCTGTATTCCTAAAGGATATAGTTTTCTTGCCATAAGCATCTAAGTCTTTTTTCTGTCGACAAAGTTAACATTATTATTTGGAATATGCAAAATTTCCTTGATTTCTTTTGCGTAACAACTTTTTTTGTGTAATTTTGCACAAATTATCAAGAAATGATATTTGAAATATAATTTAATTAGTGATGAGAAAACGTTTCATACATATTTTGTGGGCGCTTCTTGCTGGAGGTTTTGTTTCTGCAATAGTTGGATTCTTTGCCATTTGGTTTGGCTGGATTGGCTATATGCCGGATATTGAAGATTTGCAGAATCCGATCAACCGCTTTGCGACTCAGGTATATTCTTCTGACGGTAAGGTTATCGGTACATGGAATCTGAATAAGGAAAACAGAATTGTGATACCTTATAAGAAAATGTCACCTTATTTGGTTCAGGCTTTGGTGGCTACTGAGGATGAGCGATTTTATGAGCACTCTGGTATTGACTTCAGAGCGCTGGGTCGTGCTATCATTAAGCGTGGTATTTTGGGGCAGACTAATGCTGGAGGTGGTTCTACCATTACTCAGCAGTTGGCTAAGCAGTTGTATAGTAGTACTGCGCAAAGTGCTGCTCAGCGAATGCTCCAGAAGCCAATAGAGTGGGTCATTGCCATCAAGTTGGAACGTTATTATACCAAAGAGGAGATTATTGCTCTCTATCTCAACTATTTTGATTTCTTGCACAATGCTGTCGGTATCAAGACGGCAGCTAATACCTATTTTAATAAGGAACCGAAGAATCTGACGGTGTGCGAAGCTGCTACTTTGATAGGCCTTTGTAAGAACCCATCGCTCTTCAATCCGGTACGTTATCCTGACCGTGCCAAGGAGCGTCGTAATGTTGTTCTCTCGCAGATGGTGAAGGCTGGTTATATGGACCGTGCTGAGTATCAGAACTATTCAAGTGAACCTTTGACGCTGAACTTCCATCGTACTGATCATAAGGATGGTACGGCTACTTATTTAAGGGAATTCTTGCGCCAGTACATGATGGCAAAACGCCCTGTTCGTACAGATTATCCTTCATGGAACAATGTGCAGTTTGTTGCCGATTCAATTGCCTGGGATACGGATCCTCTCTATGGGTGGTGCAATAAAAACTTCAAGAAAGACGGTTCGCCATATAATGTTTATTCTGATGGACTGAAGGTGTTTACTACCATCGATAGTCGTATGCAGAAGTATGCTGAAGAGGCTGTTTATCAGCATGTTGCCCGTTATCTTCAGCCAGCTTTTGATAAGGAAAATAAGCCAAAGCCAAGTTCTCCTTATTCAGATAAGTTGACTCCTCAGCAGATTCGTAATATTCTGAACCGTTCTATTACCCAGAGTGAGCGCTGGCGTACGATGAAGGCTGCGGGATGCACACCAGAGGAAATCAAAGAGGCTTTCCGCAAGAAGATAGAAATGACGGTGTTCACTTATCATGGAGATATTGATACCTTGATGAGTCCGCTCGATTCCATCAGATATTACAAAGGCTTCCTGCGTAGTGGTTTTATGAGTATGGATCCGAAGACTGGAGCTGTCAAGGCTTATGTGGGCGGTTTGGATTATCCTCACTTCATGTATGATATGGTAAGCTTAGGTAGGAGACAGGTGGGTTCTACCATCAAACCTTTCCTTTATAGCTTAGCTATGGAGAACGGATTCACACCTTGTGATTATGCTCCTAACCGTCAGCAGACATATATAGTTGCCGGAAGACCTTGGACTCCTCGTAACGTGAGTCATGCCCGTTATGGACAGATGGTGCCATTGAAGTGGGGACTGGCGCAGAGTAACAACTGGATCAGTGCTTATCTGATGAGCAAGTTGAATCCAAACCAGTTTGTTCAGATTCTCCACGACTTCGGTATTCATAATCCTGATATTCATCCATCCTTGAGTCTCTGTCTGGGTCCTTGTGAAGTGAGTGTGAGCGAGATGGTGAGTGCCTATACGGTATTTGCCAATCATGGTATCCGTACAGCTCCTATGTTTGTGAGTCGAATAGAGGACAATGAAGGAAATACCATTGCTACATTCCAGCCTCGAATGAATGAGGTGATTGGTGCTGCCAACGCAATGAAGATGCTTACGATGCTGATGGGTGTAGTAGATAATGGTACTGCTGGACGTTTGCGCTATCGTTATAATTTCCAGGGACAGATTGGTGCCAAGACTGGTACAACCAACAATAATAGTGATGGTTGGTTTATCGGTTTCACTCCACAGTTGGTTAGCGGCTGTTGGGTGGGCGGTGAAGACCGTGACATCCATTTTGATAGAGGACAGATGGGACAAGGTGCTACGATGGCGCTTCCTATATGGGCTATCTTCATGAAGAAGGTGTATGCTGACAGGTCATTAGGTATAGATCCAATGGCAAAGTTTGATCTTCCGGAAGATTATAATCCTTGTGGTCAGAAGGCTGAAGAGGATGATTTTACTGAAAATGGAATAGATGAGGTTTTTGAATAATACCTTGTCTTCCTGATAAATATGTATCCCACGATTATGCAGAAGTAGATGAGGCATAATTGTGGGATATTTATTTTTATCCCATCAATGCTTGCTCCTGGCAGCATGGTTGTGAGTTTCAGAGCCGTATTCGTTGCTTGAGTGATACTGATGAGTCCACTTGCTGCAAAGTGTAGAAGCGGTTCTGACAGTAAACTCATCAAGGGTATATGGGTAAGAAGTGTAAGCAGGAGGATAGCGGCAGATAACCAAAGGATTACTGTGGCAGCAGGGATGGCTATGAAACTTGTGAAAAGTGCATAGCATGAGATGCGACCAAAATAATAGATGATGAGTGGCATGGTGCCGATTTGAGCGGCTATGGAAATGCAGAGCATACTCCAGGGCCATCGGGTATAAAAATGACTGGTACTGCAAAGACCTTCAAGAGGCTGGTAGAATAATAGTATCGAATAAACTGCCATAAATGACATTTGAAAACTGATGTCGAATAAGTAGAGTGGATTGTAAATGAGCATGATAACATAGGCAAATGCGAGGTTGTTGATGGACAGTGCTTTACGATGGGAAAGCATGGCAAAGCAGCAGATGCTGATCATGGTAGCAGAACGTATAGCACTGGCAGGCATTCCGATGAAGATGACATAAGCCCAAATGGCAGTGATGGAAAGTATGATGGTAGGGATACTGCGTCTTCGTCCTCCTAACAATAGAATGAATAGTTGGAAAATAATTCCTATATGTAATCCGCTGACAGCCAGTATATGACTGGCTCCTGATATCGAATAGATATCTTTGGTTTCTTTAGTCAATGAGGTCTTGTCTCCGAGGGTCATGGCAGAGACGATGGCGAAGTCCTGTTCCTGGATGTTGAGGCTTCGCAATTGTTTTTGGATTGTGTTTCTGCATTCTTGAGTGACTAACATGGTTTTGTCAAATGATGAAAGGTTTTCTTCAGTGATGATTTGCGGCTTATCCTGTTTCTTATCCAATTGGTGAGAAGTCAGGACTCCTCCCATACAGAATATGCAGAAAATCAGGGAAAGGCATTGGGCGTTTATTGTCGATGAAGAGCGTTTGAGAAGATAGAATGAAATGCCCCATGAAAGCAGTGTAGCCACCAGCCAAAAGATGGTGTCAATATAGCCGTATCCCATCTTTGCAATGAGAATTCCAAAGGTTAGGAAGATGCTGATGTGCATCAGGGGTGTTATCTGTGGGGACTCTTTTTTTCGCATGTTATTTTGTTTTGAAATCTATCTTCCAAATGAAAAAGTTTCTGTTTTCGCTGGAAAAATCGCATTAAACTTTTAATAAGTGCAAATATACGAATATTTTTTCGTCTAAGTCTGTTTTTTTTTGTATTTTTGCAAAGTTTTAGAGAAAATCATAAAATGTCGAAGTGCGTGAGGTGCTTCGATGTGAATTTTGAGAATACAAATAAAATCATTATAATGAACGTTTCTTACAAATGGCTTAAAGAATACGTCGATTTCGACTTGACTCCTCAGGAAGTTGCGGACGCGCTGACTTCTTGCGGTCTGGAAGTTGACGCTTTGGAAGAAGTTCAGTCTATCAAAGGTGGACTGAAAGGTCTTTACGTGGGTAAAGTGTTGACATGCGAGATGCATCCTAACAGCGATCATCTTCATGTAACAACTGTTGACCTGGGCAAGGGTGAGCCTCAGCAGATTGTCTGTGGTGCGCCAAATGTTGCCGCTGGTCAGAAGGTTATCGTAGCAGACTTAGGTTGTGTACTTTACGATGGTGACCAGAGTTTTACTATCAAGAGAAGCAAGCTCCGTGGAGTGGAGAGCCTTGGTATGATTTGTGCTGAGGATGAGATTGGTGTGGGTACAGACCACGCTGGTATTATTGTTCTCCCAGAGGATGCTCCAGTAGGGCAGCCTGCTGCTGAGTATTATCATCTTGAGAGCGATTGGTTGATTGAGATTGATATCACTGCCAATCGTGCAGATGCACTGGGTCACTGGGGCGTAGCCCGCGACCTCTATGCTTGGTTGAAGCAGAATGGTTATCAGACCAGTCTTCATCGTCCTTCTTGCGATGAGTTTGTCGTAGATAACGAGGACCTGCCTATTGACGTAGAGATTCAGAATACTGATGCTTGCAAGCGTTATGCATGTGTAAGTATCACAGATTGTGAAGTAAAGGAAAGTCCAAAGTGGTTGCAGGATAAGTTGAATATCATCGGCTTGCGCCCAATCAACAATATTGTGGATATTACCAACTATATCATGATGGCATATGGTCAGCCATTGCACTGTTTTGATGCTGACATGGTAACCGGTCATAAGATTGTAGTTCGTACCCAGCCAGAAGGAACTAAGTTTGTTACCCTCGATGGTGAGGAACATACACTTGGTGAGCACGATTTGAGCATCTGCAATGCAGAAGAGCCAATGTGTATCGCTGGTATCTTTGGCGGTAAGGGTTCTGGTACATACGAGACCACCAAGAATGTAGTTCTGGAGAGTGCTTATTTCCATCCAACCTGGATTCGCAAGAGTGCACGTCGTCATGGTTTGAGTACAGATGCCAGCTATCGTTTTGAGCGTGGTGTTGATCCAAACGGACAGATTTATGCTTTGCAGCAGGCTGCTATTCTCTGCAAGCAACTTGCAGGTGGTAAGATTTCCATGCAAATCAAGGATGTTTATCCAGAGCCTATTCAGGATTTCCCTGTTCGCTTGAACTATGAGTACGCTCATCGTCTCATCGGTAAGGAAATCGGTGTGGAGACTATCAAGAACATTGCTACATCCCTGGAGATGAAGATTGTGAAGGAGGATGCTGAAGGCATCGATCTCCTTGTTCCTCCATTCCGTGTAGATGTTCAGCGTCCTTGTGATGTAGTAGAGGACATTCTCCGTATCTATGGTTATAATAATGTGGAAATTCCTACCCAGTTAAAGAGTTCTTTGACAGTTCAGGGAGAGGAAGATAAGCATTATCATACTCAGAATATCGTAGCAGAGCAGTTGGTGGGTGAAGGTTTCATGGAAATCCTGAACAACTCTCTTACCAAGGCAAGCTATTATACTGATTTGGAACTCAATGCTTATCCTGATGAGCATACTGTTAAGATCATGAATCCATTGAGTACTGATCTCGGTGTGATGCGTCAGACTATGCTCTTTGGCGGTTTGGAGAGTGTTTCTCGCAACATCAATCACAAGAGTCAGAATCTGAAGTTCTTCGAGGTTGGTAACACCTATATATATAATAAGGAGAAGTGGGATGCTGAGAATCCTATCAAGGGTTATACTCAGGAGGGTCATATTTCTCTTCTCATTACCGGTAAGCGTGTAGAGGGCAACTGGGCTCATGCTGATGAGCAGAGTAGCATTTACGAGTTGAAGGCTGTGGTAGAGAATATCCTTCGTCGTGTTGGTATGCCTGCCAATAACATTGTGATTAAGCATAGCGACAACAATATCTTCTCTAAGGGTGTACAGTATGAGACACGTGCAGGTAAGGTATTGGTAGAGTTGGGTATCTTGAGTCTCAAGTTGAAGAAGGCTTTTGATATTGAGCAGGATGTATTCTATGCTGATGTGCATTGGGACAACCTGATGAAGGCCATCAAGAAGGTGAACCTCACCTATACTGATATCAGTAAGTATCCTTCAGTAAGCCGCGACCTGGCTCTCTTGGTAGATAAGAGTGTACAGTTTGAGCAGATTGAGCAAATCGCTCGTCAGACAGAGAAGAAACTTCTGAAGAGTGTCGTTCTCTTTGATGTCTATGAAGGTAAGAACTTGCCAGCAGGCAAGAAGAGTTATGCTGTCAACTTCATTCTTCAGGATGAAGAAAAGACTTTGAATGACAAGCAGATAGATGCAATCATGAAGAAGTTGATTGCCAACCTGACAGGCAAGCTCAATGCAGAGTTAAGATAATATTTTAAACAAAACGATAAACATTTTTAAAATTTATTCCAATGGGAAGAGCATTTGAATATCGTAAAGCTACAAAGCTGAAAAGATGGGGCCACATGGCCAAGACATTTACTAAGTTAGGTAAGCAGATTGCAATTGCAGTAAAGGCTGGCGGTCCTGAGCCAGAGAACAATCCTACTTTGCGTGCTATCATCGCTAACTGTAAGCGTGAGAACATGCCTAAGGATAACATCGCTCGTGCCATCAAGAACGCTTGTGGCAAGGATACCAGCGATTACAAGGAGGTAACATACGAGGGATATGGTCCTCACGGTGTTGCTGTATTTGTTGACACATTGACAGACAATACTACTCGTACTGTAGCTGACGTTCGTTCTATTTTCAATAAGTTCAGCGGTAACTTGGGTACTACAGGTTCCCTTTCTTTCCTCTTCGATCACAAGGCTGTTTTCACATTCAAGAAGAAAGATGGTCTGGATATGGACGAGTTGATTCTCGACCTGATTGACTATGGTGTAGAAGACGAGTTCGATGAGGATGAGGAGAACAATGAAATCACTATCTATGGTGCTCCTACAAGCTTCGGTGAAATCCAGAAGCACTTGGAGGCTGAGGGCTTCGAGGTAACTGGTGCTGAGTTCACTTACATTCCTAATGATTTGAAGGATGTAACTGCTGAGGAGCGTGAGACTATCGACAAGATGGTTGAGAAGTTGGAGGAGTTTGACGATGTTCAGACTGTCTATACCAACATGAAGCCAGAAATTCCTGCTGACGCTGAATAAGTTTTCTATGATCAACAACGAGAATGTAAAGCATCTTACCAAGGTGACTTATCAGACTCATGGTACCTGCTCCAAGTACATCTGCATCAGTGTAGATGAGAATGGAGTTGTACAGGATGCGCAGTTTATCGGTGGTTGTGATGGCAATACCAAGGGCGTTTGTTCCTTGATAAGAGGTATGAAGGCGCAGGAAGTGATTGCCCGATTGAAGGGTATTACCTGCGGCAACAAACCAACAAGCTGTCCAGACCAGTTGGCAACTGCACTTCAGGAAATGGGGTACTAAATGTAAAATACAGCATTACTGGTCAGTTTCCAGTAGAAACAATATAAAAGTCCCGAAGAATTAAATCTTTCTTCGGGACTTTTTCTGCTTTTAATCTTTGTCTTTTTCTGCTTTTAATCAATGACCTTTTCTGTCTTAATATTTAAAGGTTTCGTCCAATAGAACTTCCTTTGGATTTTTAGCAGAATGATAGATGAATCTGAAAGCAAAATGGGCTTCTTTGTATTTCTGAAGTCCTGGATTATTGTCTAATGACTGCTTTTGTGCATCATAGAGTTTCTTGTGGTTCTGTTTGATGAGTATGGCATTATCTGCTTTGTTTCTCAAAGTCATATAATAAATATAGGTACGGGTATTCTTGTCGAATACCGTACTGTCTGTGCGCCCATCATTCACGAAAGGAGTAGGGCATACTTTCTCTGTATATTCCTTAGCCTCTCTTGCTGCTCTGTCTTCAATGCTTTCTGAGCATGAAGCCAACAATGTAATCAACATGATTGGAAAAATAATCTTTTTCATATCTTTCTTTTTAATATTTGTCCTTTATCGTATTTATCCTTTTAATTCTTTTTATTCACAAGTACAATATGCTGTTCTGTATTTGAATTGTACTGAAATTCGGGCACAAAGATAAGTTTTTTTGATGGAATAGCAAAGCAATCTGCTACGTTTTTGTGGGGAAGATTTATCAAATTATACTTTTTCTCATTTTATTTTCTTTTTTCTCTGGTTTTTGCAGTACCTTTGTATTTCAAAATATAATATCTTCAAAAGTATAATATCTTTGAAAGCAATGAAATTTTTTAAGAAAACAAAATCATTAAAGTCAGCTTGTTTGTTGATGTTGATGTTGCTCATCCTGCCTTTGCAGATGTTGGCAGCAGAATTGGGTGAAGCTGGTAAACGGTTAGCGGCTCTTCCTGGTGTGAGTAAAGTGGAACCGCTGCAGAGTACTTGTTTCCCAGAAAAATACGTGTTCTTTATCAAGCAGCAATTAGATGCTAAGAACCCGCAGGTTGGTCAGTTTGAGCAGCGGGTAGTGCTCTGTCATCGCAGTTTTGACCGTCCAACAGTACTTGTTACAGAAGGCTATGATGCCAATTATGCGTTGCATGAGGGATATATAGAGGAACTGTCCAAGCTTTTCGATACCAACATCATTACCGTGGAGTACCGTTATTTTGATAAGTCCATGCCAAGCCCTTGCAACTGGGATTATCTGACAGTGGAGAATTCTCTTTATGATTTGCATCATGTGAATGAAGCATTACATGCTTTATATAAGGGTAAGTGGATGGCTACGGGCATCAGTAAGGGTGGTCAGACAACCATGTTCTACCGTTCCTATTTTCCAAACGATATTGATATTTCTGTTCCATACGTAGCTCCACTCAACAGAAGTGTTGAGGATGGCAGACATGAGAAATTTCTCCAATATGAAGTTTCGACTCCTGAAAACAGACAGAAAGTGCTCGACTTCCAGCTTCTGCTCTTTAAGCGCAAGGCAGCTCTTCTTCCTATGCTTGAGAAATATTGCAATGACAAGCATTATACATTCAATGCCCCTTTGGCTGAAATATATGACTTCTCTGTCTTTGAGTATGCATTTGCTTTCTGGCAGTGGGGTTCTGATATCCAAAAGATTCCTACAAGAGAGGCTGATGATTTAGCTGTATTCAAGTATTGGATGAGTCATTGTGAACCCGATTATTTCTCCAATCAGAATCCCTATTTCTCGTTTGATGTGCAGGCGGCTAAAGAATTAGGTTACTATGGCTATTATACAAAAACATTCAAGAGATATCTGAGTATTAAGACGGCAAAGGGATATTTGCATCGGTTGATGTTGCCGAAGGATGCGGAGGAAGTGAAATTTTCTCCTGTATTATATAAGCACACAGTAGATTTCCTGAGTAAGAATGATCCTAAGATGGTTTATATCTATGGTTCTATCGACCCATGGAGTGCTTCTGGTATTTATGGACTTCCATTTACAAAGAACAAGCAAAACTTGCATGTTTATATGTGTCCGGGAGGTTCTCATAAAACCCGTATTCTTTCCTTTCCAGAGCCTACTCGTCAGGAAATTATTAATTTGATAGGTCGTTGGTTGAAGGAATAGTACATTATATAAAAAGTTAATAAAAACGTGTAAGTAATGATGTTTACTTACACGTTTTTGTTGTTTTGAATATCTGGCTCTGCTGATGTGCCATTTCTATTAAACTCTCGAAGTCATTGCAGAATTCGGTCATCTGATGGTAAAGAAGATTACTGCCTTTATCAGATAACTCATTATCTGGTAATGGACCGGAATTGATGGCTACCGTGAAGATGTTAGCAGCAACACCCGCTCTGACTCCTAATGGAGCATTCTCTACAACGATACCTTCCCATGGTTGAAGATTGCCCGTTTTCTGCAATCCCATCAGGTATGGGTCAGGGTTTGGTTTTCCACGTTTCACGTCATATGCAGTTACAATATGCTCTTCATCCAGAAAATCGCCGAAGTCATTGAGTAGGCGCATGATGAGAGGGCGCTGGCCGCTACCGGTAACCACACCCACTTGCATACCAGCATCCTTAATCTTCTGCATGATTTCCTTAACACCAGGGAAGATTTCTGCCGTTGGCATAGAGTGGAAGATATCCGTCTTTACATCATACATTTTCTGAGCTTCTTCCAGAGATATGTCGATACCTTTCTGTTTTTTCACCATCATCTTGATGGTATCGATACCTCGTGCTCCCTCTGTGGCATAAGCATCAGCGGCAGTCATGTGGATGTCAAACTGCTTCATAGATTCCTGCCAGGCCACGGCATGATTAGGCATACTGTTGTATAGCACGCCATCCATATCAAAAAGAACGGCTTTAGGGTTGAATTCCCCAAAGCCGTGGTCTTTTAAGTATTTTGAAATAATTTCTTTCATCAATAATGAAATGATTTCTTAATATCGATTATTTCTCGTTAGCCAAACGCTCCTGGATAGCCTTGCTTTCAGCCTCATAACCAGGCTTGTTGAGCAATGCGAACATATTCTTCTTGTATGCCTCAACACCAGGCTGGTTGAATGGGTTTACCTCTTCCAAGAGACCGCTGATACCGCAAGCCTTCTCGAAGAAGTAGATTAACTGACCGAGGTAGTAAGCGTTCAACTCTGGTACGTTAACCAAGATATTAGGAACACCACCGTCAACGTGAGCCAAGCGGGTACCGAGCTCTGCCATCTTGTTCACCTCATCCACACGCTTGCCCTCCAAGAAGTTCAAACCATCAAGGTTTTCATCATCGTGAGGGAAGAGCAATTTCTCGTTAGGAGTCTCTACGCTGATAACAGTTTCGAAGATAGAACGCTCACCTTCCTGAATCCACTGACCCATAGAGTGAAGGTCGGTAGTGAAGTCGCAAGCTGCAGGGAAGATACCCTTCTGGTCTTTACCCTCGCTCTCACCATAGAGCTGCTTCCACCACTCAGCGAAGTAGTGAAGTTTTGGCTGGAAGTTGCAAACGATCTCAATCTTCTTGCCAGCCTGTGTATAGAGTGCCTGACGAGTAGCTGCATAGATAGCAGCAGGGTTCTCATCGAAAGCAACGTCTTTACCACAAGCCTTTTCCATGTCAGCAGCACCTGCAACGAGCTGTTTTACGTCGAAACCAGCAACTGCGATAGGCAACAAACCTACTGGAGTAAGAACAGAGAAACGACCACCTACATTGTCAGGAATGATGAAACTCTTATAACCCTCTTTGTCTGCGCAAGTACGGGCAGCACCCTTCTTGGCATCGGTAACGGCTACGATCACATCCTTAGCCTCTTCCTTACCACGCTGATCCTCGCACTGCTTCTTCAAAAGACGGAAAGCGAGAGCAGTCTCAGTTGTGGTACCAGACTTAGAGATATTGATAACACCGAACTTCTTGTTCTTCAAGAAAGTAGTCAACTCGTAGAGGTAATCCTCACCGATGTTGTTACCTGCGAAAAGGATTGTTGGATTCTTTTTATCATTTACGAGCCAAGCGAAAGAATTGCCGAGACCTTCGATAACGGCGCGAGCACCAAGGTAGCTACCACCGATACCAGCAACAACAACAACCTCACACTTTTCACGCAATGTGTTGGCAACTGCCTGAATCTCATTCAAGAATTCAGGGGTGATAGAAGATGGCAAATGCAACCATCCCAAGAAATCGTTACCTTCACAAGTGCCGTTCTCAAGAGCTTCCTGAGCGGCTTTTACCTTAGGCTCGTAAGCCTTTACTGCACCTTCTGCGAGGAATGATGCAGCCTTAGTAATGTTTAAGCTGATACTTTTCATTTTCTTATTTAAATATCTAAATGAATGTGTTAATGTTTCTCCATTATCTGAACGAATCAGTCAAGAGTTTGATTTCGATTTGCGGACTGATGCGCTCGTACAGTATATTATATACAGCATCGAGAATCGGCATGTTGACGTGCATGTGGCGATTGATTTCCTTCATACACTTTGTACCGAAAAATCCCTCGGCAATCATCTCCATCTCTATCTGTGCACTTTTCACGCTATAGCCTTTACCTATCATGGTACCGAAGGTGCGGTTGCGTGAGAAATTACTGTAACCTGTTACGAGCAGGTCACCGAGATATACTGAGTCGTACATGCTGCGGTCGATAGGGTGGACGGCAGTGAGGAAACGGTGCATCTCCTGAACGGCATTCGACATGAGTACCGCCTGGAAATTGTCGCCATATTTCAGACCGCCACAGATGCCTGCTGCAATAGCATATACATTCTTCAAGACTGATGAGTATTCGATACCGATGACATCGCTTGAAGTCTTGGTCTTGATGTACTCGCTTGCCAGACAGTCGTTGGCAAAGGCGCGAGCCTTATCTGTGTCGCTACAGCCCACGGTGAGATAACTCAGACGCTCCAGCGCAACTTCTTCTGCATGAGAAGGGCCACCGATACAAGCCAGGTTTTCATAAGGCACGTCATATACCTGATGGAAATATTCCGAACAAACGAGGTTTTCGTCTGGTACGATACCCTTGATGGCTGTGATGATAAACTTGTCGCTGATGCGAGTCTTGAGTTTCTTGAGATGATTCTTAAGGTAAGGCGATGGGGTGACGAATACGAGTGTGTCGTAGTTCTGCACAATCTTATTGATGTCTGAAGAGAAGAAAATCTCATCCACATTGAATCTTGCCGACATCAGATAGGCAGGATTATGCCCCAAGCGCTTGAAGTCCTCGATGCGGTCGTCGCGTCGCATATACCAACCAATGTGATGAGTATGCCCCACCACAATCTTGGCTATTGCCGTAGCCCAGCTACCGCCGCCAATAATAGCAATTTTTCCGCAGTTGAACACTTCGTTTTATGTTTAATGTATAACTAATAATGTATAATTGGAGTATGCTGCCCCAATTATACATTAATATATATTACTTATTTGCTGCGTCAATCCAGCCCTGGATATCATCAACAGAAGGCTTCTCATAGCCGAGTTTGTACTTCTTGTTGATTTCACCGATCTTCTGCTGAAGACCCTGAGCCTTCTCTTCACGGATGTCAGAAATCAGGTTGAAACCTGCCTTGCGGAGCACGTATGCCCAATCCTCTGGCACGCCAATCTCTGCCCATTCCTTGATAGTACTCTGTGGCATCTTCTTCTCAGGCTTCATCTGAGGGAAGAACAATACCTCCTGGATGAAGGTCTTGCCTGTCATCAACATGACGAGACGGTCGATACCGATACCGATACCTGATGTTGGAGGCATACCATACTGGAGGGCACGGAGAAAGTCCTGATCGATGATCATTGCCTCATCGTCACCCTTGTCAGCCAACTTCATCTGGTCGATGAAACGCTCTTCCTGGTCGATTGGGTCGTTGAGCTCTGAGTATGCGTTAGCAAGCTCCTTACCGTTGACCATCAACTCGAAACGCTCTGTCAAACCAGGCTTAGAACGGTGCATCTTTGTCAGTGGAGACATCTCAACAGGATAGTCGGTGATGAAAGTAGGCTGGAGGAAAGTACCCTCGCAGAACTCACCGAAGAGCTCGTCGATCAACTTACCCTTACCCATGGTCTCATCTACATCCATGCCCTTCTCCTTGCAGAATGCGCGGATTTCTTCCTCTGTCTTGCCGTTGCAATCGAAACCAGTTTTTTCCTTGATGGCATCGAGGATAGGAAGACGGCGATATGGAGCCTTGAAGCTAATGATGTTACCATCTATCTCGCGTTCTGGCTTTCCATTGACTGCGATACAGATAGTCTCGAGCAATTTCTCAGTGAATGACATCATCCAGTTGTAGTCCTTGTACTGAACATAAAGTTCCATACAGGTGAACTCTGGGTTGTGGTTGCGGTCCATACCCTCGTTACGGAAGTTCTTGCCAATCTCATAAACACCCTCGAAACCACCTACGATAAGGCGCTTCAGATAAAGCTCAGTAGCGATACGCATATACATATCCTGATCGAGCGCATTGAAGTGAGTGATGAATGGGCGGGCTGAAGCACCACCAGCGATGCTCTGGAGAGTAGGAGTCTCCACCTCTGTATAACCAGCGTTGTCGAGAACGCTGCGGAGTGTACGGAGAACTGTAGCACGCTGCAAGAAAGTATCCTTTACGCCATCGTTGACGATGAGGTCAACATAGCGCTGACGATAGCGCAACTCAGGGTCGTCGAACTTGTCGTAAGCAACACCATCCTTATACTTTACGATAGGGAGTGGTTTCAGACTCTTAGAGAGCAGGCACAGTTCCTTGGCGTGAACTGAAATCTCGCCAGTCTGTGTGCGGAAAACAAAACCCTTTACACCGATGAAGTCACCGATGTCGAGAAGTTTCTTGAAAACAGTATTATAAAGGTCTTTGTTCTCGTCTGGACAAATCTCGTCGCGTGCGATATAGACCTGGATTCTTCCCTTTGAGTCCTGCAACTCTGCGAAGCTGGCTTTACCCATTACGCGTCGGCCCATCATACGACCTGCGATGACTACCTGGCGTGGCTCTTCCTCGTCTTTGAATTCAGCTTTGATATCAGTGCTGAATGCATTGGTTGGAAACTCTGCAGCTGGGTATGGATCAATGCCCATCTCGCGCAATGTTTGAAGACTTTGTCTGCGAACGATTTCCTGTTCGCTTAACTCTAAAATGTTCATATTCTATTTAGATATATCTAATTTTGTTATTCTGTCTGCAAAAATACAAATAATTTTCTGAACTCCACCTTATTTTTATGCTTTTTAATATAATAAGTCGGAAATAGTAGTGCAAACATTTGCATTATAGCTTAATGAAAATCTTCTTTTGGTACATCCAGATGCCCATCGCTGCATGAATGGCAACAAAAAACAGGGCATAGGTGAGGGAAACCAGATACTCGTCTGAAATGACATTCCTGATGAGGCCTAACAGGTCGTCCTTGATGCCGTATGTTCCGAAAACGATGGCAAGGAATTCGCTCAGGACATAAAGAAAAAGTGGATTCATTCCGAAAGACAGAAATAGAACTGTTATCGGATTCTCCTTTGTTTTTATCGTCTTTCCTTCCGCATTTGCTTCTATCTTTCCTTCTGCACTGATTTCACCCCTGTCAATCCATTGGATGAGCAGACTCAAGATCCAGGCAGCAAAACCACAGGTCACAAATACATAGCTTGGACTCCATATTCTCTTATTGATGCCGAAACCAATCAAGGAAAGGAAGAAACCAAGAATGAGCATGACAAGACCACTGATTTTCAAAAACTTAATTTTGGAATGAACGTTCTGACCTGCAATGCTGATGTATTTGCAACAGAGGAAACCTATCATCGTATGGGCGATGGCTGGCAATGTGCTCAGCAGTCCTTCGGGATCTACCGGACTCTTATGATAGAGGTGATCGTAGCCGAAAAAATGGAGATCTGCCTGGGCGATGATGTTGACTGATGCATCGTAGGCATAACCGTTGCCGAAAGCTAAAATGCCCATATAGACTATGATGATGCCGAGGATGATATGGACAAAATACCGTTGGTTGATATGGATGGCCAACAGGGATACAATGCCATAACAGAGGGCTATGCGCTGTAAGACTGCCCATATACGCAGATGCGCAAAGTCTAATCCATTACCCGAACAAATCATATCAAACCAGTTGATACTGAGTCCGATAAGGAAAAGCAAGATGGTGCGTTTTGCGATTTTTCTGTAGATAATTAGCGAGGGCTTAAACTCCGTCTTTCTCAAAGACAGATAGGTGGACATACCCATCATGAAGAGGAAGAAAGGAAAGACCAGGTCGCAGGGAGTCAAGCCGTTCCACTTGCTATGCGTCAGAATATGATAGTTCTGTTCACCGCCATTATTGACCAATATCATGAGGGCTACTGTGAGCCCTCGCATGATATCCAGAGATTTGAGTCTGATCATAGTTTTCTGGGTGTTTTATCTTGTTCTTAATAGTTCTTATCTGATAAAATTGATAACTTCCTTCGCCACTTCCACACAGTCTCCTTCAGGTTGATCACTGTAGGTATTGTGCTGCAGAGTCCATGGTTCCTCTATAGCATACCAGTCAATTACCGGACCGCCAGGCAATGCCATTTGGAAGAGTTCGGCAGCAGTCTTGTTAGCATTCTTGCCACCGCCTAACGCTTCGTAATCCACTTGGGTGCTGGCTTTCATCTGGTCTTTTAATGCCTTCATATAGGTACTCCATCTTTTGTAGTAGAAGTCTTTCAGTAAACCTTGCCATTCCTTGTGTGCATAGTCTCGGAGCCCTCCCTTATCAGCACAGGTGCGGTTTCCCCATGTGGTAATCTGTACACGAGCATTCCATTCATATTGGTCTTTCTCTGCCGTAGTCTTGCCGATTTTGCGTGCCTGTTCTGTCCAATGTCCCAGACGGAATTCAGAACGGGTGCCTAAGAGTTTGTCCTGTAGGAGAATCATCTTCAGGAATCGGTCTGCATTCTTGTCAAAGTCTTTACGGGCAAAGGCATTGTAGTCGGCAATCGTCTTCAGGTACTGTTTTCTGCCCTGATCTGCGAGAGCCTGTCGGCAGATATCCACGAGGTCATATTCGTAGTTGTTGTTTCCTTTGTATTTATCAGCTACTTGTGCGAAGAGGATGGCAGCCTGTCGGGTGTCTTCCGGATCATAGTAGTTGTGCATTTTCGACCAGCTGGAAACCTGGAAATTGTTTAATGATGGGCGTCCGCAGAAGATGCTCTCATGGGGACCTTGCTGGTTGTTGCCGAGCGGACAGTTGTAGATGCTTTTTGCAAGCAAAGTCCAGGCTTTCACGATTGTATCATCGTGGACGCCATATCTGGCAAAGCAGTATTCCTGGATCCATTCTTCCTTGGTCATCTTCTCCGCTCTCCAAGGCAGTTCGCTCATCAGTTCGAACATCACCGGGTTGTTTTCTGAACCTTCCATCGTAAAGCCCCAACCCTTCATTGAAGAGTTAGTGATAAATGAAGAATTCTCTTGCTTTTGGACGTTCTTTTTTCCTGTAGCTAGATAGAAGTTGTTGAGAAGCTGATCCATTCTTCCATGAAGACCTACGTTTCCGCCAAAGTTCTCCAGAAGACAGAAGAGCCATTGATGCTTGCCGTATCCACCTTCCCGTTTCCAGATACTCGGACTTCCGAACATCGGGCGGCATTCAGAGAAGAGGTCGAGTATGAGGAGGTCGCCAACCTTCAGATTTTCTATCATCTGTGGACGTGGATTCTCGGTCCATCCCTGAACCACCCACACAGCCTCAGAATTGGCACGCTTCATGGCATCCATCAGCACCTTTCCTGCTTTTCCGTAATCAACGGCAGCATCATCATTGCTTTCGTGGAAAGGATCCATGGAGTAATAGGAAGCCTTACCGAAGAGATGGGTGAGCTCCTTATAATATAGGTCTGCGATTTCTGCAAATCGGGCATCCGTAGGCGATAGGTTGGCAGGGCGCTGATAACCATTCCAGCGACCACCATCAGTCACGTTGAGTCCTAACTTTTCTTTGGCGTCATGAGGCATCATACCGCAATAGCCCGGCAAGACAGGTTTCATACCAAGCTCTTTCATTCTTGCCAATATCTTCTTCTGCAATACTTCCTGTTGCTTGTACCAGTTGAGTGGCAGCGGACCGCCCCATCCCTCGAGGTTGTTCATTTCCCACCAAGCCAGGAAAGCAGGACCGGCAATGAATTTGCCGACTTCTTCCTCTGTATAGCCTAACTTGAGGAGCATGTTTCTCCATACACATTCTTCGCCTACGATGGCAAGCGGCATGTTGATGCCATGCAGAGCCATCCAGTCGATTTCTTTCTGCCAACGGTTCCAGTCCCAGAAAGCCATCGAGTAGGAGAAGGTGCAGTAGTTGAAATCATAGCGCAATTTGAGATCTGTCTCATGGCGCTCCTTTTTCTCAACTCGTGGCAATACGGCAGGTATTTTAGCCGTCATATTGTTCCAGGAGATATGGATGCCGGCATAGTGTTTGAGATACCAGTTGACACCCACGGCAATATTCACCCAAGAGTTGCCCCGGATGATGATAGGAGATGAAGTTTTCCTGCTGTTGGAGGAAGGATGAGACTTCTGGTCAATCTCAAAAAAGTCTTTGTCTGATTTTACCAGTATGGTCTGAAACTTGCGTGAAGCGCCTTTGTCAATGCGTTCCAGGATGTCATCTACAGGATTTGCCTGTATGCCCGTAACGGTCAATAGAAATAGGTAGAATAATATTTTTCTCATATACATTATATAAATAAAGGTTTAACACGATGATAAAAAGGTCTCATATTTGAATATAGAAAAGGTCTAAAATATAAATGTTGAAGAGTTTGTGTATCTTCATTCTTCCTTCTGCTGATACACATTCTCTCCAACATTTCATAAGATTATCCTTCTCTGAAAAAATCCAGTGCTTCCTTGATTTCGTCCACGGTAGCCGTCTGGTTGATGCGGATGTCACCGATGCCTCCCAAGAGGGTGAAGTTGATGATGCCGTTCTGGTTTTTCTTATCGTGGTGCATCAACTCTATCAGTTCATCGTAGTCATCACAGGTGATAGGCAATGTGCCGTAGTATTCCTTGATGAAACTTACGGTCTGTCTCATCTTTTCGGTAGGGAAACCTGTATGTGTGGCACTGAGATATAGTTCGCAGATCATACCGAAAGCAACCGCATGACCATGCAGGATAGGCTTGCGCTTCAAGGCCCAACTCTCAAAGGCATGACCGAAGGTGTGTCCTAAGTTCAGTGCCTTGCGGATACCATGCTCATGAGGATCTTCTTCTACGATGCGTTCCTTTACCTTCACGCTGTCAGCTACCATTTGCTGCAGATGCTTTAAATCAGGATTTGCCAAATCGAAGGTAATCAGTTCCTTCCACATATCCTCCGTTGAGATGAGTCCATGCTTCAACATCTCAGCATAGCCTGAACAGATATTCTCGGCATCCAGACTGCGCAGGAATTCCGTGTCGAGGATGACAAACTTAGAATCGTTGAATACACCTATCTCATTCTTCAGTCCGTTGAAGTTGATACCCGTCTTACCGCCAACCGATGCATCCACCATGGCAAGCAGGGTAGTAGGGATATTGATGAAGTTGATGCCGCGTTTGAAGGTGGAAGCAGCAAAACCGCCGAGGTCAGTTACCATGCCGCCACCGAGATTGATGAGACAAGAGTGTCGTGAACCGCCACCATCGCCGAGTGATTTCCATACATGTGCTATTGTTTCCAGGTCCTTATGGGTGTCTGTAGCACCTATCGTGATGACCTGTGCATTTTTCAGCGTAAAGAATCCCTGGATGACCGGAAGGCATTTTTCCTTCGTCACCTCATCGACAAGGATAAAAATCTTGTCGTGCTCGCATTCAGTGAGTGCATTGGCAATCTCACTCTCCAGATGAGTAGATATGATAATTCTTTGATTCATAACAAAAACGTTTAATAATGTTGCAAAGGTACGTTAAAAAACTGACTTATACGGCAAAAAATCCTATTTTTTTGATTGTTTACTCTATATTTGGCATAAAAATAGTATTTTTGTTTAAACCTTGTATAATTATGTACGTCAAAAAGGCAAATCAAAAATAACTTATTGCAATGAAAAAAATAATTTTGATGATGCTGTTGCTTTTGGTCTCAATAGCATCGTTTGCTCAGGAACGCTTGGTAAGCGGAGCGATTATCGACCGGGATACCAAGGATCCTGTAGAGCAGGTGACCGTCCAGTTGCTCAAAACCGATAGCACCTATGTGACGGGTGCCATCAGCAACGAGAAAGGCCTTTTCCATCTGAATGCGCCTGAAAATGGCAAGTATCTTCTGAAGATTACGAGTGTCGGATATAAGCCTACCATGAAGCGTGTGGTTCTTGAACAGGACAAGAATCTGGCATTGGGTAATGTCGTCATCGGTGCTGATGCCATCATGCTGAAAGGGGCTGTGGTTACCGCTATGGCTCAGAAAGTAACGCTCAAGGAGGATACCTTCGTATATAATTCTGCAGCCTACCGTACGCCGGAAGGTTCGGTGGTGGAAGAACTCGTGAAGCGTCTGCCGGGTGCTGAGGTGAGCGATGACGGTACCATCAAAATCAATGGTAAAGAGGTGAAGAAAATCCTCGTTGACGGCAAGGAGTTCATGACGGGAGATACCAAGACTGCCCTCAAGAACCTGCCGACCAGCATCATCGATAAAATCAAGGCTTACGATGAGAAGAGTGATCTCTCGAAGGTGACGGGTATTGATGATGGTGAGGAACAGACCGTGCTCGACTTCAATGTGAAGAAGGGTATGAACAAGGGTTTGATGTCAAATATCGACCTGGCTATTGGTAATAAAGATAGGTATAGTGCCAGAGGTATGGGTGGATATTTCAACGGTAATAACCGCTTCATGCTTTTCGGTAATGCCAATAATACCAGCGACCGTGGCTTCAGTGGCGGTGGACCAAGGCGTGGCTTCGGCGGTGGTAATGGGTTGAATGCAAGCAAGATGCTGGCAGCTAACTATAATTATGAGGAGAAGAATAAAATCAAATTTAATACATCTCTTCGCTGGAATCACAGTGATGGTGATGTCTGGAGTCGTAGTGCCAGCGAGAATTTCATGGGAAGCAGTTCCTCTTTCTCCAATAGTCTGAGCCAGAAATTCTCTCGCAGTGACAGTTGGAATGGCAATATCCGTCTGGAGTGGATGCCGGATACAATGACCAACATCCTCTTCCGTCCTTCTATCTCATGGACTACCAATGATAGCCGCAGCACGGGTATTTCTGCATCCTACAATCAGGATCCATACCAATATACCGAAGACCCTCTTTCTGATGAGGGCATAGAAAAGATGGATGAAGTGGATGCTGTGATCAACAGACAGAAGTCTGTAAGCTTGAGTAATTCCAAGAACAACAACATCCGCGGCATGCTCCAGTTGAATCGTAAACTCAACAATAAAGGACGTAACGTAACCCTCCGTATGGATGCCAAATATACCGATAAGGACAGTAAGAGCATCTCCCTGCAGAATGCCCATCTTTATCTGGTACAGACTGCTGCAGGTCTGGATTCCACATATCAGACCAACCGCTATAATCTGACTCCTTCCAAGGATTACAGTTACAGTGCACAGGTCACCTATAGCGAACCGCTCTGGAAGGCCACCTTCCTCCAGTTCAGCTATAAGTTCACCTACAGCTACTCCAAGAGTGACCGCAGCACCTACGATTTCAGTAAATATAGTTTTGATGGAATCAATCCAGCATACGGAGCGTGGGGCAATTATCTTGGCCGTTTGGATGGCGAACTGGGTGACTATCGAGATGACAAACTGAGCCGCTATTCAGAGTATAGAAACTATACCCATGATATTCAGGTGATGATGCGCTTCATCCGTCAGAAGTATAATCTGAACTTCGGTGTGATGATCCAGCCTCAGCGTTCCAAGTTCATACAGGATTATCAGGGCAAATATGTAGATACGGTGCGCACGGTGACCAACGTCAGTCCGACCCTCGATTTCCGTTACCGATTCTCCAAGATGAGCAATCTGCGTGTCAACTATCGGGGAACGACTTCGCAGCCAAGTATCTCTCAGTTGCTCAACATCGTAGATGACAGTGACCCACTCAATGTTTCCATGGGTAATCCGGGTTTGAAGCCATCGTTCACTCAGAACTTCCGATTGTTCTACAACAATTTCGTTCAGAATCACAACAAAGGTGTGATGACCTATATCAACTTCTCTACGACCAGCAATAGCATCAGCAATAAGGTAACCTATGATGCAAGTACAGGCGGTAGAATCACCAAGCCAGAGAATATCAATGGCAACTGGAATGTGCACGGAGCTTTCATGTTCAACTGTTCTATCGACAGTGCAGGTGTATGGAATATCAATACCGATACCCATTTGGGCTATAACCATTATGTGAGTTATCTGAGCCTCGACAAGTCGCAGGATTCCCAGAAGAATACCACCCAGAATACCACGTGGAATGAGCGTCTCTCTCTGAGTTATCGCAATGATTGGTTGGAATTGTCACTCGATGGAACATTGGCTTACAATCATGCCAAAAACAAGTTGCAGCCTAACAGCAACCTCGATACCTGGCAGTTCTCCTATGGGCCTTCGATGACTTTGACCGCTCCTTGGGGCACAAGTTTGAATACCAGTCTCTCCTGCAGCAGTCGTCGCGGCTATTCCGATGCATCGATGAATACCGATGAGTTTGTGTGGAATGCTCAACTTTCACAGGGATTCCTGAAGGGTAAGCCTCTCACCGTGATGCTTCAGTTCTACGATCTGTTGCATCAGCAGAGTACCTTCTCGAGAGCGATTTCATCCGTTTCCCGTACGGATACGGAATACAATGCCATTAACTCTTATGCGATGCTTCACGTAGTATATCGCATGAATCTCTTCGGAGGCAAGGATGCACGCAAGGAAAATCGCAGGGAAGGTCCTGGTGGACGTCCTGATTTCCGTGGACGCCCATATAATGGAGGCGGTCGCCCAATGGGACCTCCTCCAGGGCATTTCTTTTAATAGAATTTTTTAGGAGATAACTGAACTTTCGAGTCTTCAAGACGATAAGAAATAATTTAGGTATGGCTTTATAAAAGCTGAACAGCCGCTTTCTCATGTGTTCGAGAAGCGGCTGTTCTTATTTTTTTGTTGGCTTGATCCAATATTTAGTTGGCTTGATCCAACTTATTCTGTGCGATGATTTCCTCAGCTCGTTTGAGCGCTTTGCTAATATGGTCGGTGATATTCTCCTTACCGAGCATATTGTAGAAACCAGCGCGCTCCAACTGGAAGTTTACTTTCTCGCAAACACCGGAGAGAACGATCTGGATGTTTTCCTTCTGACTCATTTCGCAGAGGTTGGTGAGGTTGTGAATACCTGTAGAATCTACGAAAGGAACCTTGCGCATACGGATGACGCGTACCAGCGGGCGATCACCGAAGGCAGCCATCACTTCCTCAAATTTATTGCCGGCTCCGAAGAAGAATGGACCATTGATCTCATATACCTCCACACCCTTAGGAATGGTATAGTGCTCCAGGTTGGTAGAAAGGAAGTCAAACTCCTTGTTGAGGTCAATCTCATCGTCGGTAATAGCCTTTACGTCGGTCGTCTCAGACATACGTTTCATGAAGAGCAGACAGGCGATAATCAGTCCCACTTCGATAGCTACGGTAAGGTCGAAGATGATGGTGAGGAAGAAAGTAATCAGGAGCACAGTAACATCGCTCTTAGGATTCTTCATCAGTGCTAAAAATGAACGCCAGCCAGACATACCATAAGAAACAACTACCAATACACCAGCCAGACAAGCCATAGGGATAAACTTAGCTAATGGCATCAGGAAGAGGAAGATGAACAGTAAGACGATGGCATGGATGATACCAGCCACTGGAGTCTTACCACCATTATTAATATTGGTCATCGTACGGGCGATGGCACCTGTAGCTGGAATACCGCCGAAGAGAGGAGAGGCGATATTGGCCAATCCCTGTGCCACCAACTCTGTATTGGAATCGTGGTGGTCGCTGATTACACCATCTGCTACGGTAGCAGAAAGCAGACTCTCGATGGCACCGAGAATAGCGATGGTGATGGCTGGAGACACCAGATTCTTGATGGTTTCCCAGTTGATTTCAGGCACCTGTGCCGCAGGCAGTTCATTGCTGATAGAGAAACGGTCTCCGATGGTCTCGATGCTTGTCACACCGGCATATTGTTTCAGGATGAGCGCTACTATCGTCATCAGGATAATGGCGATGAGCGAACCCGGAATCTTCTTGCTGAAACGAGGAGTGATGGCAATGACAATCACGCTCACCACACCGATGAGAGCACACCAAGGGTCGATGGTATCGAAACTCTGGAAGTAAACGCCCCATTTCTCGATAAAGTCAGAAGGATTGTTAGCTAAGGTCAAGCCAAAGAGATCCTTAATCTGTGTGGTGAAGATGGTAACGGCGATACCACTGGTAAATCCCACTACGATCGGGTAAGGAATGTACTTGATGATGGTGCCGAGTCGGAGCAGTCCGAAGAGTACCAGGAAGAGACCCGCCATCAATGTAGCGATGGTCAGTCCCTCCATGCCATACTTCTGGATGATGCCATAGATGATGACGATGAAGGCTCCCGTAGGACCACCAATCTGCACTTTACTACCGCCAAAGACGGAGATGATAAGACCTGCCACAATGGCGGTGATAATTCCCTTCTCTGGGGTCACGCCTGAGGCAATACCGAATGCGATGGCCAGAGGCAGGGCTACGATTCCCACGATGATTCCTGCCATGAGGTCAGACATGAATGTTTTCTTGTTGTATGTCTTCAGACAAGAAAACAAGCTTGACTTGATTGCTATTGCTTTCATTACCTTATTAAAAATTATATTGTTTTTTTTGTTATCCAAAAATAGCGTTTGCAAAGGTACGATAAATATTTTAAATAACAAAATGTTTTTTAATGTTTCTTAATTGTTAATCTTGTTTCATTGATTTAGCGTACTTTTGTACGTCATCTAAGGTTTAGATAGCATACAGATTATGGCAAAAGACAAGATAGCATACGTTTGCAGCAATTGCGGACAGGAATCAGCCAAGTGGATTGGCAAATGTCCGAGTTGTGGACAATGGAATACTTTTAAGGAAATCCGAATCGCAGGAGAAACGGGAACCCAGGCTGCCCGAAATGCGGGCATGACGATGAGACATGGTGGCGCAGCTACTATGTTTGGTGGCGTGCGTGCTTCGGATGGCGCAGCCCAACCCATGAAGCTTCGTGATATCTCTGCCCACGATGAACCCCGTATTGATATGCATGATGAGGAACTGAACCGTGTGCTCGGTGGGGGAATGGTGCAGGGCAGTATCACTTTGTTGGGTGGTGAACCGGGTATCGGTAAGAGTACGCTCACACTGCAGACTATTCTCAATATCCCTGAAAAGAAAGTGCTCTATGTGAGCGGAGAGGAGAGTGCGCATCAGATCAAGTTGAGAGCCGACAGGTTGGCTTCTTCGATCACACCCGATGGAACGGATGTGAATCTCGACCATATCTCTATCCTTTGTGAAACTTCCTTAGAGAAGATTTTCTCCCATATCCAGCAGGTGGCTCCAGAAATCGTGGTCATCGACTCCATCCAGACCATCGCTACAGAGGATGTGGATAGCAGTCCGGGCAGTGTCTCGCAGGTCAGAGAGTGTGCTGCAGCTTTGTTGCGATTTGCCAAAACCAGTGGCATTCCTGTTATCCTGATAGGACATATTAATAAGGAGGGAACGCTTGCAGGACCTAAGATACTGGAACATATCGTGGATACCGTCATCCAGTTTGAGGGCGACCAGCATTATATGTATCGCATCCTCCGTAGTATCAAAAACCGATTTGGAAGTACTTCGGAATTGGGAATCTATGAGATGCAGCAGGGAGGACTCCGACAGGTCAGTAATCCGTCAGAACTCCTCTTGACTGAGGATCACGACGGACTTTCGGGCGTTGCCATCAGCAGTACCATCGAGGGTGTGCGCCCATTTCTGGTCGAGACGCAAGCCTTGGTCTCCACTGCCGCCTATGGAACTCCCCAGCGCTCAGCTACGGGTTTCGACCAGCGCCGACTTAACATGCTTTTGGCCGTATTGGAAAAGCGCGTGGGATTCAAGTTAATGCAGAAGGACGTGTTCCTGAATATAGCAGGAGGACTGAGAGTCACTGACTTGGCGATGGATTTGAGCGTGATAGCCGCTGTCTTGAGCAGTAATGTGGATACAGCCATAGAGGCTGGCTGGTGTATGTGTGGCGAGGTAGGTCTGAGCGGAGAAGTGCGCCCCGTAAGCCGTATCGAACAGCGAATAGCTGAGGCTGAGAAGCTCGGTTTTCAGCACATCATCATCCCTAAATACAATTATTCGGGATTTGATCATTCGAAATACAAGATAGAGATTCACCCGGTCAGAAAGGTGGAAGAGGCGCTGAGATGCCTGTTCGGATAGAGACTTTTTGAAAGGTAAAAAAGTAAAAAGGTAAGAAAGTAAAAATATATAGAGGAGATGAAAGATTCAGTGATTATTGTGAGCGGTGGTATGGACAGTATCACGCTGCTCTACGACAAGAAGGACGAAATCGCTTTGGGCATCAGTTTCAATTATGGTTCCAATCATAATGAGCGTGAGATTCCCTTTGCCAAAATGCATTGCGAGCGTCTTGGCATCAAGCATATTACTATCGATTTGGGCTTTATGCACCAGTATTTCAAGAGCAGTCTCCTTGAAGGAGCCGATGCTATCCCAGAAGGGCATTATGCTGATGACAATATGAAATCCACGGTGGTTCCTTTCCGTAATGGCATCATGCTGAGCATCGCCATCGGCATTGCAGAGAGCAATCAGCTGAAGAAGGTGCTTATAGCCAATCATGGAGGAGATCATACGATTTATCCCGACTGTCGTCCTGAGTTCATTGATGCCATCGACAAGGCGGCGCAGGCAGGTACTTTCGTAGATGTGCAGGTGAGTGCTCCTTATACCAATATCACCAAGGCAGACATAGCACGTATCGGCAAGAATTTGGGAATCGACTATGCCGAAACCTGGAGCTGCTACAAGGGCGGCGAAATCCATTGCGGTAAATGCGGAACATGCGTAGAACGCAAGGAAGCGCTTGCTGAGGCAGGTATCGAGGATACGACCGTATATGAAGACTGAGAATGACGTGTATAAGATGAAAATTAGTAAAAAAACAAAATAACAACAAAATGAAAAAGAATTTGATTTTGAGTGCAGCTCTTTTGCTTTCTGCAACTGCAGCGATGGCACAGAGTGGCACATTCACATTGAAGGCCAACTTGAAGAACTTTGGTGATACTGTGATTGTCTTTAAGAATAGAGGCGTGAAGAACGATACCGTCTTGGTAAAGAAGGATAAGTTCACTTATACTACCACTTTGGATAAGCCAATGTCTATCATTTTCGCAACTCCAGGTACATTCCGCAACACAGAGTACAAGATGGCTCGCATCGTAGCAGTACCAGGTGAGAAAGCAGAGCTCGTAGGTGATGTTCTCACCCGTTACGATATCTCTGGTAGCAATTTCTACAAGCAGTACCATTCATTGGATCTGATGTTGGAAGAGGCAGAGAAGCCTTTCGCTGAGTTGCGCAAGTCTATCGAGGACCGTATGAAGAACGGTGGTGATCAGAATGCACTCCGCAAGGAATATCAGGAGAAGGCTATGGAACTCGAGAAGACACGCAATGAGAAGGTAATGAATTACATTTCCCAGCATGCCAATGAGGAGGCTACTGCAGCCCTCGTTCCTCAGTTCCAGGAGTATGACGTCATGCAGAAGGTAGTCAATATGCTTTCAGAGTCAGTTCGCAACGGTCGTATGAAGGCATTCTATCAGCCAATGTTGGATCAGGCAAAGGCTCAGATGGAGGCAGAGGAGAAGGCAAAGAAGTTGCAGGCTGCTGGTGTTGAGGCTCCAGATTTTACCTTGAAGGATATTGACGGCAACGACTTTACCCTTTCCAGTTTGCGTGGCAAGTATGTAGTTCTCGATTTCTGGGGATCATGGTGCGGTTGGTGCATCAAGGGTATGCCGCAGATGAAGGAGTATTATGCCAAGTATGCAGGCAAGTTTGAGATTGTAGGTATCGATTGCAATGATACCGAGCAGAAGTGGAAGGATGCTGTGAAGAAGCACGAGTTGCCATGGAAGCATGTTTACAATCCACGTAATGGTGCCGAGAATGTTTGCGACAAGTATGCCATCCAGGGTTTCCCTACCAAGATCGTGCTTTCTCCTGAAGGTAAGATTGTGAAGACTATCGTAGGTGAGGATCCTGCATTCTATACATTGCTCGACGAGTTGCTCGGCAAGTAAATCTTGCGTGCTGGTTATCAGGGGCAGATTGGCAGTAAATATCCCGCTGTTTTCCTTTCAGACGGGGTTATTTGCTTCTAAATAAGCATAAACAGCCAAATATTTGCAAAAATATTTGGCTGTTTCAATAAAAAGTTGTACCTTTGCACCCGCAAGTTTAGAAATTGCAAATGATTAATTGATGGTTCCGTAGCTCAGTTGGATTAGAGCAACAGCCTTCTAAGCTGTGGGTCTTGGGTTCGAACCCCAACGGAATCACAAAAATCATGGAGAAAGAGGTTTGTCAGGAGTTCCTGGTGAGCCTCTTTTCTGTTTAATATAAGTCAATGGCTGCCGTTAGAATTGTGATTGCCTTGCTTTTTGGACAAAACTGGGGCTTCACTCAGGAGGATATGTATAGACCCAACAACAAATATTGAGGGATGGAAAGGAGTCATGGACATTTAGAACAAAGAAAAACGTCCCTTCTGCAGATTTGTATCATAAAATAGTGGTAGTGGAGACTTCCCCACTCTGCAAAGGCTAAGTCTTGGTACGGAGAGGATACGGACTTGGTATGAAGGTAGTCTTGCTTCTTTTGCTTGGTTTCCTTTTGAATCTTTTTTCATTTTTATGAGTCTCCTATATCTATGAATCTCCTATATATTTAATGGATATCAGACTCTTCCGCTACAGATGCTTTGCTTTCCTTGGGTTGTGGTTTGGGTACGAAACCTAGAATGGCAACCAGACAACTCATCAAAGGACTGATGATATTGAAGAAACAGAATGGGAGATAGATCAGAGTTGGGATTCCAAGAACCGTACTTTGCGTCATACCGCAGGCAGTCCATGGAACCAGTACGCTCGTCACGGTAGCACTATCCTCTGTACTTCGGCTTAAGAGTTCAGGTCGGTAACCTCGTTCTGCATACTCATCCTTGTAGATAGATGCATTCATGATGATACTCAGGAACTGATCGCCCATAACGAGATTGAGCAACACACCCGATGCCACAGTACTGCATACAAGTGATATTGTGCTGTGTATGCTTTTCAGAAGCATGTGGGTGATAGCGTGAAGCATGCCGCTGGCTACCATACATGACCCGAAACACATGGCACAGAGGATGAGCCAGATGGTATTGAGCATGCCAGCCATGCCTCGGGTGGCAACAAGATTATTGATGTTCGCCATACCGCAATCTACCTGGGTATGAGTGTAGCAGGTGGTCATGATTCCCTCAAAGAGACTCTTGGCAGTGATGCTGTCTTCGTCAGCAATCTTTACCAGTACTTCCGGTTGGAGGACGAGGGCACAGATGCATGCTGAAAGGGCAGAAAGAAGAAGTGTGATGAGAGAGGGGGGCTTGCGGTAGATGAGCCATCCTGTAAAAGCTGGAACGAGCATCGTAAGTAGGGAGATATTGAAACCATGACTCAGACCAGTAAGATACTGGCTAATATCCACAGGCTTGGAATCATAGCAGAGTCCGATGATGAGATAGAGTACCAGCGAGAGCAAGATGCTTGGTATGGTGGTATAGAGCATGTAGCGAATATGCGAGAAAAGATCGGCACCGGCTATGCTTGAAGCCAGGACCGTGGTATCGCTCATAGGTGAGAGCTTATCACCAAAATAGGCTCCCGAAATGATGGCTCCAGCGGTATATGGGGCTGGTATTCCCAGGGCATCACCGATTCCCATCAGGGCAATACCGATGGTGGCAATGGTGGTCCATGAGGTTCCCGTCATCACAGAAATAATGCTGGAGATGATGCATGCGCAGGGAAGGAAAAAGATTGGTGACATAATCTGTACGCCATAATATATCAATGTAGGTACTACGCCACTGATCATCCAGGTTGCTGACATCATTCCTATGAGCAGCAGGATCAGGATAGATACTCCGGCATCGCCCACCGTCTTTTTAATCATCTCTTCAAAGATATTCCATTTCATCCTATAGATGCCCATGCCGAGTGCCACACATACGGCAGTGGCTATCATAAGGGCCACCTGGGAGGCACCGGCCAGGGCATCGTCAGGGAAGAGTTTGACAACCATGACGATGAGGGCGATAAGTACTGCCAGTGGTATGACAGAAATGAAAGGATGTGGACTAGCTGGCTGCTGCGGTGGGCAGGATACCTGATTCTCTGCAGCTTGAGATTTCTGTTTCTTTTCTTCTTGTTCCATTTTTAATACTCTCTTATACAATTATTTAAAATCAAAGTCTTTCATTTACTTTGCGTTTTCATCAGTTTCTTTAACGCTTCTCTTCTGGGTATTCGGCAAGAATCCTGCTATGATGCCGAGCAATGGCAGGAAGGCACTCACCTGGAAGATAAACTCAATACAGGTCTTGTCGGCTAACCAGCCGAAGAACGCGGAACCAAGTCCTCCCAGTCCGAACATCAGTCCGAAGAAAATGCCTGCTATTAATCCCACTTTATCCGGCATTAGGTCGGTGGCATATACCACGATGGAAGAGAATGCCGATGCGATGATCAGTCCTGACATGAAGGTGCAGATGATGGTCCATGTGAAGTTCACGAAAGGCATGGCGATGGCAAAAGGTGCGGCACCCAGAATGGAGAACCAGATGACATACTTTCTACCGAATTTGTCACCCAACATTCCTCCAGCCACAGTACCAATTGCAAAGGCGGCCAAGAATACGAAGAGGCACAACTGAGAGGTCTGTACTGATACCCCGAACTTATCCATCAGGAAGAAGGTGAAGTAACTCGTAATGCACGCCGTATAGAAATACTTGGAGAACACGAGCATGATGAGGATAAATAGTGCCCAATACTTCACCCTTTTAGAGATATGGTTATTAAGAAGGGGCTGTTTCTGTGGATGTTTTACCACGTAAGCCAATCGTGCTTTATACCAGACTCCCAATCTTACCATGATGATTGCGGCAAGCAGGGCTGCAAGGGCAAACAAGGAGATGGCATGCTGGCCGAAAGGCAGGATGATGATGGCTGCTAACAGTGGTCCTATTGCCGATCCGCCATTGCCGCCCACCTGGAAGATGGATTGTGCCAGACTCTTCTTACCTCCCGATGCCATCTGGGCCACTCTCGATGCTGTGGGATGAAACACGGACGAACCCAGGCCGACAACGCTCACTGCCAGGAGAATCAGGAAATAATTCTCGGCGAAAGCCAGCAGGAGCAGGCCCACCAATGTGAAGCACATGCCGATGGAGAGGGCATAGGGACGGGGATGCTTATCGGCATAAAGTCCTGTGAAAGGTTGCAAGATGGAAGATGTCATCTGGAAGACCAGTGTGATGATACCTATCTGTGCAAACGAGAAGTCGAACTTATCCTTCACGATCGGGTAGATGGAAGGAATGATCGACTGAATCATATCGTTCAGAAAATGGGAAACACTGCAGATGATGAGCATGGAATATACCGTGCCCTCTATCATCTTGGGATTACCCTTGATTTTATTACCTATTGACTTGATATTCATTTTGTTTTTTACAAATCTTATTGAATTTACAAATGATGGAATGCTTTTATGATTATTCTGTCTCCAGCTCCAGCAAAATTCTCTTAGCTTCCAGTCCTCCGGCAAAACCTGTCAGGGAACGGTTGCTGCCGATAACGCGATGGCAAGGAATAAGAATACTGATGCCATTGACTCCGATAGCTCCTGCTACGGCTCTGCTTCCCTTAGGATTGCCTATATTTTGAGCTATGTCCTTATAGCTTCTAGTTTCACCGTATGGTATTTCGAGCAAAGCACTCCATACTTTTTTCTGGAAATCTGTTCCTACAGGATACAATGGAATTTCGAATGACCTGCGGGTGCCCAAAAAATATTCATCCAGTTGCAGCTTGGTCTGTTCCAGAACAAGAGATGTTTCAATCTTGAAATCTGCATTCATATACCTTGTAAGTCTATTTTTATTGTGCTCTGCACATGGCATTTTATTCCAATCACAAAGACACAAATCATCACCCACTGATGCCAGAATTAACTCTCCGCAGGGCGAGTTGTAATATTGGATGTTTATTTGCTGCATTTTTTCAAATACGATTAAACGGAATCTTTATTTTTCATACAGTTCTATCGGTAAACCATCTGGGTCACTGAAGAATACAAATCGCTTGCCTGTATATTCATCCGTGCGAATGGGTTCATGCACGATGCCTTTACTGTCTAGTTCATCAATTGTCTCCAAAAGGTCATCTACCTCAAAAGCAAGATGGCGCAGACCGGCTGCTTCCGGATAGGAAGGACGTGCTGGTGGGTTAGGGAAGGAGAATAACTCGATGATATAGTTGTCATCAAGCCAGCAGTCAGCTTTCCAGGAGTCACGTTCCTTACGATAGTTTTCACTCATAATCTTCATTCCGAGCACATCTGTGTAGAAATGCTTGGATTTCGCATAGTCGGAACAAATCACGGCTACATGATGGATTTTGTTAAGCTTCATATTTCTTAAATATTTCTCATCGGTTTGTTTATCATGCTTTTCTATAATATGAATATTCCGATGAGACCACAAAGCAGCATGACTAAAATAGGATTCGTCTTCCTTACTTTTGTGAAATAAAAGGCGAAGGCAAAGAGGAGTATGCTGATGGTAAACTGGTATGGACTCTCTTCTGGCGAACCGAAATTCTCCTTGTTCATCAATAATACTGCTGCGGCGGCTATCAGACCTATAATGGCTGGACGGAGACCGCTGAAAATGTTCTGCACATCCTTGGAATCCTTGTGGCTCATTAAATACCGACTGATTAAAATCATGATGATAAAGGGTAACCATATGATTGAAAGGGAGGCTATGAATGAACCTATACAGGCTACCCAATGGGAATAGCCTGCATGAAGTACGGAGGTGTAACCTACATAAGTGGCACAGTTGATACCGATTGGTCCAGGTGTGGACTGGCTGATAGCTACGATGTCCGTGAACTCGGCATTCGTGAGCCAGTGATTTTTTACTACTGTCTCATTGTGGATGAGCGAAAGCATGGCATAGCCTCCGCCAAAATTGAATGTTCCTATCTTTGTGAACGTGAGAAATAAATCCAGAAAAATCATACTTGCTTTTTATTTGTCCTTTTTGATGATTCTGCCATAAAGCCAACCGAGTACACCGGCAGCGATGATGACATAAATAGGGGATACGGCGAATATCGGCAATGCGATGAGCGCACAGCATACGATCGGTATCCAAAAATTGTACTTATTGATATTGGCTGTCTTTGCCATCTTAAAACAAGGTGCTGCTATCAGGGCTACTACAGCTGGTCTTACACCTGCAAAAAACTTAGCCACCCAGTAATTGTCCTTGAAATGCTGGAAGAACATAGCGATGATGAGGATGGCGATGATTGATGGCAAGGCTATACCGATGGCGCCCACGATGCCTCCCCATACTCCTTTTAATTTATATCCGATATGACTGGCCATGTCGATGGCAAATATTCCCGGAGTGGTCTGCGCTACTACCATGATGTCCATGAACTCCTGTTTGTCCATCCACTTGTTTTTATCCACAAACTCTCTCTCCATGATGGGGATCATGGCATAGCCTCCTCCCAAGGTGAAAGCCCCAATCTTGTTGCACGTCGCAAAAAAATTCAATAACATCTGTCTTTCTGTTTTAATTTGGCTGCAAAATTACACATAATTTGTTAAATATTGACCATAACTTCATGAGATTTTTTTATTTTCTTGTTTTATTTCAAGAATATTCATTATCTTTGCATTTTATAAAAACGCATTTTGAATTAAACTTAAAAAAATATAATAGCATGAATTTAAAAGTACGTTTGGCAGTGATGAACTTCTTAGAGTTTGCTGTCTGGGGAGCTTATCTTACTTCTATGGGTAATTATCTTGGCAAAGCTGGCATGGGTGCCGAAATTGCCTGGTTTTACGCTATTCAGGGAATAGTGTCTATCTTTATGCCTACCTTGATGGGTATTGTTGCTGATAAATGGATTCAGCCTCAACGCCTCCTCGGATATTGCCATCTCTTAGCAGGTTTGGGGATGTGTGCGCTCTTTGCTATGGGACAGGCTGCGGCTCAACCGGACGAGGTGCTCTTTATTTCTGTCTATACCTTCAGTGTGGCTTTCTATATGCCTACACTCGCACTGTCAAACACGGCTGCTTTCACCATTCTCAAGGATCATGGACTGGATACGGTGAAGGACTTCCCACCTATCCGTGTGTTCGGTACTGTCGGCTTCATCCTCATGATGTGGGTGGTGAATTGTGCGACATGGGAAGACGGTTCTTTCTCTTTCCTCCTTATAGAAAATGCAAATAAGTTCCAATATACGCATCTGCAGTTCCTCATGTCGGGATTGATGAGCTTTGTGCTTTTCCTCTATTGCTATTCCTTGCCTCAGTGTAAGATAGTAAGGAAGGAAAACCAGAGTATTGCGGAGATGTGGGGACTGGATGCCTTCAAACTGTTTAAGTCTAAGCAGATGGCGCTGTTCTTTATTTTCTCCTGCCTATTGGGCATGTCTCTGCAGGTGACCAATGGTTATGCTACTCCTTTTATTACCAGTTTCAAGGGAGATCCTGCTATGATAGATACGTTTGCTGCCAATAATGCTACTCTGTTGGTTTCTATATCTCAGGTGGCTGAGGCACTGTGTATCCTGCTGATTCCGTTCTTCCTGAAGCGTTTTGGTATCAAGGTGGTGATGTTGATAGCCATGTTTGCCTGGGTGCTCCGATTTGGATTCTTCGGATTGGGTAATCCTGCTTTCCCTGGTGTCATCCTCTTTGTGGCTTCCTGCATCGTATATGGTGTGGCTTTCGACTTCTTCAATGTTTCGGGCGGCTTGTTTGTTGACCAGAAATGCGACCCGAAGATTAGGGCATCTGCTCAGGGACTGTTTATGCTGATGACGAATGGTCTGGGTGCTACGATCGGTACGCTGTTGGCTGGACAGGTGATCAATCATTATTGCCAGTTCAACGAACAGGGTTATCTGATGGGCGATTGGAGAAGTTGCTGGTTGATTTTTGCCGGTTATGCGCTTGTTGTAGCCGTACTCTTTGCTTTCTTGTTTAAACCCAAGAAGCTGAACTAATGTGTGATTTTTTATAGGAGATGATTATTTATGGACTCTTTATTATTAATTAAAAGTGTTTCCGAGATTTTGGGAATCAAGGATGTGGCTCTGGTGTCTTTGGTTAATGCTACAGAGACAAGACAGATTGTCGTTTCTTGTGAGCTGGAGATGCGTGATCTGATCATGAAGTATATGACGGATAGGCCTGAGACCCAGATGCTTTTCCCCAGTGTGGTGAATGATATCTTAGCTACGCGGGATAAGAGTTCGCTGGAGGTCAGGATCAATGGTGTCAAAGATGGTGTTTATCAAACTGAAATTTATGATCGGTTGACACAGAAGTCTTTATCAGATGTAGTGATGGAATTTTTATGTCTGTTGCCTGCAAGCTTCATATTTATGCTTCGGCAGAGGTGATGCGCCTTCATTCAATTCCTTACGTAACGGGTGCTACGAAGGTTGGACTTCCTTTATCCGTACTCTCTGAAAAGTTGCTCAAGAATTCTCTCCAGATGGCGATTGAGACTGAAAACTATGAGATGGCTTCCAATTTGCGGGATGAACTCAATAAAAGACATAAAGATAAGCACGAATGAAAGAGATAAGATATTTTTTTGTGCCTGATGCAGGCAAAGTGACTGAATTGCCTCAGGAGGAGGCTAAGCATGCACTGAAAGTGTTGCGCCTCACCTCGGGTGATGAGATAAATCTGATGGACGGCGAGGGGAACTTCTATCGTGCTGAAGTTAGCCTCGCCTCCAGTAAGCACTGTCTCTATCAGATATTGGAGACCTTCCCTCAACAGCCTGCCTGGAAGGGAAAGGTGCATCTGGCTATTGCGCCTACGAAGATGATGGACCGTATCGAATGGATGGCTGAAAAGGCTACGGAAATCGGTTTTGATGAACTCTCTTTCCTCTCTGCCAAATTTTCTGAGCGCAAGACTATTCGTGTGGACCGCGTGGACAAGATTGTTGTTTCTGCCGTCAAGCAGAGCCATAAGGCTTGGAAACCGGTGGTGAATGAGATGATTCCTTTTAAGGAGTTTATAGCCCAGCCTCGCACGGGGAAAAAATATATCTGCCACTGCTATGAGGAGATAGACAAGGTGGACTTGTTTGCTGAACTCCAGAAGCCTTTGGATCATGAGGGGGATGTGACGATTCTCGTGGGTCCGGAGGGGGATTTCTCTATCGAAGAGGTGCAGTTGGCCTTGCAACATGGATATGTATCGGTGAGTCTTGGTACCAGCCGATTACGTACGGAGACCGCTGGTCTGATGGCTGTGGCTATGGCTAATTTGGCTCGACGCATTTAATTTAATTTATATAATGGAACTGATGAAAAAAATGAATATCAGCATGGCACTTGCCTGGCTGATTACGGGAATGGTATTTTTCTGTTCCTGTTCTGGGTCTGATTATATCAACGCTATTCCTGCCAACAGTTCTGCACTCATCTCCATTGATATGCAGAAAATGGCTGAGAGTAATCCGCAAGCCAGTAAGACTGGTGTATTGAAGTCTTTGCTTCATGTGGAGGATGTGACTGATTGTGGCATTGATGTTTCTGAAAAAATGTATCTCTTTGAGACTGTTGATGGGAACTTGGGACTTTGTGCAAAGGTTTCTGATGCTGCCGATTTGGAAGATTGGTTAAACAAATTATCGAAGGAACAGAAACTTTGCGAAAATGTAACTGAAAAGAAAGGCTTTCATTTTTCTGTGCTCAAGAATTCCTGGTTGGTAGGTTTCTCAGATCAGGCACTCCTCATCATGGGACCTGTTGTTGCTGATGCTCAGGCTGAACTGCAACGCATGATGATCAAGTATCTGAAGGCTGACGAAGAACATGGCATCCAGTCTTCTCCGATGTTTGAACGTCTCGATTCAATCTCTTCTCCGATGGCATTAGTGGCTCAGGCTCAGGCTTTGCCAGAGAAGTTTGTGGCTCCTTTCACCTTGGGCGCTCCTAAGAATGCGGATGCTTCTCAAATCATCATTGCTGCCGAAATGAATCTACAGAAGGGTATGCTCAGAATCAAAGGCAAGACTTTCTCTTTCAATCCTGATATCAATCAGGCTCTCCAGTCTGCGGTTGCTTCTTACCGTCCTATACAGGGCAAGTATCTGGAATCGATGCCTGATGATGCTACTGCTGGTATCTTCATGAATGTGGATGGTAAGAAATTCCTGCCGATGATGCAGACCAATAAGGGTATCCAACAGCTTTTACTTGGCATCAATGCGGCTATTGATATGGATAATATCATCAGGAGTGTGAATGGTGATATGGCTATCGTACTACCTTCTTTCTCTGATGCTAATCTGAAGATGACGATGGCTGCGCAATTGGCTCATTATCAGTGGTTGGCAGATGTAGATTACTGGAAAGAGTCATGTCCTAAGGGGGCTTCTATTGCCGACTGGGGGAAGAATGCCTATTATTACACGGATGGGAAAACGTCTTTCTATTTCGGTGTTAGCGATGACAAACAGTTCTTTAGCGGAAGTGACGAGCTGCTTGCTTCCTATGCCATCAAGCGTTCTAATCATCCGGTTTCTGCGGATATCAGAAAAGAAATCAAAGGGCAGAAGTTGGCGATGGTTATCAATCTCAACAAAACTGGTAACAGCGGTGATGCCATGGCGGCAGTTACTTCTCTGCTGAGTCCGATTTTCGGAAATCTCAATTCCGTCGTATATACATTGAAGTAATGGTAAACTAAGTTTTTAAAATATAAATAACTAAGTTTTTTAAATATATATCAAAGTGGAAACAATTCAGTTTCAATCTGTTCTCCCTCAGGTCTTTGCGCAGCGCAATGATCTTGATTCGGAGATCTGGCAGCAGGATGTCTCTTTTGAGAAAGGGCATCTTTATCTTGTTGAAGCAGACAGCGGAAAGGGTAAGAGTACTTTCTGCAGTTATGTTTTGGGGTATCGTCACGACTATAGCGGAAGTGTGTTGTTTGACAAGGATGTGACCGCTCATTATCAGGTGAAAGATTGGGTAGAGGTGAGAAAGCGACATATCAGTCATCTCTTTCAGGAACTTCGTCTTTTCCCAGAACTCACGGCGATGGAGAATGTTGAAATCAAAAACAAAATCACAGGATTTCAGCAGAAAGATACCATCCTACAATGGTTTGAAAGATTGGGCATTGCTGATAAGGTGGATGCCAAGATAGGGCGTATGTCCTTTGGTCAGCAGCAGCGTGTGGCTATGATTCGTGCACTGTGTCAGCCTTTCGATTTTATCTTGGCTGATGAGCCTATCAGTCACCTGGATGATACCAATTCTCGCATCATGGGAAATATCATGATGGAAGAAGCGGGCAGACAGGGGGCTGGTGTCATCGTGACCAGTATCGGTAAGCACATGGATCTTGCCTACGAAAAGATTGTAAGATTATAGTTTAGTTTTGGTGTTATGAATTTAGTTTGGAAATTACTTAGACAACATATCAGTATCTCGCAGTTTGCTGGTTTTGCTTTTGCCAATCTATTTGGTATGCTGATTGTTCTTTTCGGCTTTCAGTTTTATCAGGATGTCTTGCCTGTGTTCACTCAGCAAGATAGTTTTATGAAGGCTGATTATCTTATCATGAGTAAGAAAATCGGTATGGGGAATACGATCAGTGGTAGAACCAACAGTTTTGCGGGTAGTGAGATTGATGAGATTTCATCGCAGAAGTTTGTGAAGAAAATAGGTAAATTTACTTCTACTGAATACAAAGTGGATGCTTCTATGGGCGTGAACGGTGTGAATGTACTCAACTCAGAACTGTTCTTCGAGAGTGTTCCGGATGGTTTTGTGGATGTTCCTCTGAAAGACTGGAAATATGAGCCTGGGGCACATGAGGTTCCGATTATTCTGCCTCGTACCTATATTAATATGTATAATTTCGGTTTTGCCCAGAGTCATTCTCTCCCTAAAATCAGTGATGGACTGATGGGCATGATTGATTTTCAGATTTTCATTCAAGCAGGAGGTAAGAAGGAACAGTTTAAGGGTAAGGTGATTGGTTTCTCTTCCCGTCTGAATACAATCCTCGTTCCTCAGGCATTTATGGACTGGAGTAATCAGGAATTTGCTCCCGATAATCATAGTGATCCTACTCGTTTGATTGTGGAGGTGGGAAATCCTGCGGATGAGAATATCAGTCAATATCTCGATAATCATGGTTATGAGGTGGAAACGGATAAGTTGGATGCTGAGAAGACTACCTATTTCCTCCGTATGATCGTGATGATGGTGATGGTCATCGGTTTGGTGATTTCTGCTTTGAGTTTTTATATTCTTATGCTGAGTATCTATCTGCTGGTTCAGAAAAACTCATCTAAGTTGGAAAATCTGCTGCTTATCGGCTATAGTCCTGCGCAGGTTTCAAAACCTTATCAGATATTGACCATGGGTCTGAATGTGGCTGTGCTGATAATAGCCTGGGTAGCTCTTTTCTTTATCCGCAACTATTATATGGATTTCATTGAGGCCTTGTATCCTGATATGGAGGATGGCAGTATGCTGCCTGCCTTCGGATTGGGAGCGGTATTGTTTCTGATTGTTTCGCTGCTCAATATCGTGGCGATTCGCAGAAAGGTAGGGAATATCTGGAAAAGAAAAGAATAATTGTTTGATATTATTCATAGTACGGCAAAAAGAAAAGTCATTTGTCAAGTCCTCTTATGTAGGGCTTACAAATGACTTTTTATTTTCTTATTTCTTCAAATGCGTAAACAGGTCTTTCTTTGGCATATCTGCCATGTATTTCTTTCTCAGTTTTTCGAAGAATGCCATGGAGTCATTGGAGAAACCATGTCCCTTCCAGGTGGAGGTGTTGGTGATCAGAATCCAGCATTGTCCATCAGGATATTTCAGGATGAGAGCGGATGTTCCTGATAGAGAACCTGTTCTGATCCAAGGTCTTCCCTTGGCAGTGAAATTCCAACCGATAGAGAAATTATGTTCTGGCTGTTCGCGTGTCATGAATTCTACGCTCTTCTTACTGAGAATGTCCTTGACGTGTGGCATTCCGTCGATACAAGCGATGAGTCTTGACAATTCTGCTGCCGAACCGCACCAGGCACCGGCACCTTCCAGTCTTGGAACATCGTTCTCTCCATAACAGCGAGGTACCATTCTGCCACTATTGTTGTATTCATATACATTTTCAGAACCCTGATGCATGTAATATTTCACCTCGTTAGGTCGGCGATCTTCGTAGTAGGTGCCTGCAATGTGCATATCATAGCAGCCAGCCGGATGCAATACGTATTTCTGCATGAAATCGGCATATTTCATTCCTGATTTTTTTGCGATGATCTCTGACAGGAGCATATAGCCCAAATTGGAGTAGCATCTTCCTTCACCTGGCGTATATCCGAGTCGCCTTTTCAGTAGGATTTTCAGCAGTGTCTTATGGTCGGGTGGAGTAGTGAGGTGATTTTGCATGATAATGTATCTTGTAGAGAACATCGGGTCTCCTGCTCCGTTGGTAAAACCTGCATTGTGTCTGAGCAACTGTTCTACGGTTATATCGTAGTATCTGTTGTCCTTGATGCTGTTGTTGTAGGTCGTATCGTTGAGAATTCCTTTCGGACCAAAGACTTTGTCGCTCATCCTGACTTTCTTCATCTCCACCAATCTCATGACACCTACGGCTGTGATGAGTTTGGAAACAGATGCGAATCTCATCACCATATTGGGCTGCATCTGGATTCCTTTTTCTTTATCAGCATAGCCAAATCCTCGTGCATAGAGGAGGGAATCGTTGCGGGAAATGACGAGCTGCGCTCCATTGATTTCCCATCTTTTCAGATAACGTGCCACAAGAGAGTCAAACTCCTTGTATTCCTTCCCGTCTGACATCTTATTGTTTAATACCTCATTCAGATGTACGCTTGTTACAGAATCTTTCTTCTCTGTATCTGTACTTGAACACTTGCTGATGCATCCTCTCAGGCAGAAAGCGATGATGGTGAGTAGGATGAGCAGGAGTGCTGCTATTCTTTTTGTCTTCACTCTTCTTCTTTTCATTTTTCAAGGTTTATTCTTTAGAATCATTTTTATTTATTTTTTTCAATCTTCTCATGGCTTCAGGATGCGTCGGATAGAGTTCGAGGGCTTTTTTATAATTATTAATGGCTGCCCCCTTCATATTCTCTTTCTCACATTCTTTTCCAAGAATCACAAATTCTGTAGCCAGTTTCTTGAGGTAATCTTCCAACTTGTTTCGGTCTTCGTCTTTTTGTCTGACGACTTCTTTTAGTTGGGCATTTTCATCTTTCAAACGGTTCACAATATCCAGTTTTCTCCGGATGAACCTTTTTGCAAGCGGCTTTTCTATATCATAGCGACTGTGAATGGCAAGATAGAAATTATCTAGTGCTCCCTGCATATCTCCCTTGTCGAAGGCTGCAGCAGCATCGTGATATTGCTTGTCGGCCTTGCTTTGCTGTAAGGCATTGTTGATGATATTGTGGTCATTGTATTGACGTGCAAACTGTTTTACCTCATTTCTTACGAATACTTCATTGTGGCGGATAGGTTCCTGAAGGCTGATTCCTTCTAGGCTGGTACATCTGGAAAGTGCTACGTAAGTCTGTCCACCTGCAAATACGCCTCCAGTGAAGTCTATCTTTACCTGTTTGAAAGTGAGGCCCTGACTTTTGTGAACGGTGATGGCCCACGCCAATCTGAGTGGATATTGGGTATATCTTCCGATTTCCTCTTCTTCTATTTTTTTCTCTGTTTCATTGAAATGGTAGCGCATATTGCTCCAGGCAGCCGGTTCCACCATCACATCTTCCCCGTTTTCTGTTCTTACATAGATTCGACTGTTTTCGTCGTCGTCAAATCCGATGACGGTTCCTAACGTTCCGTTAACCCATTGGTGGTCGATATCATTCTTGATGAAAATCACCTGGGCACCTGTTTTCAGATAGAGTTCCATAGGGGTAGGAAGACTGCTTTCTGGAAATTCGCCTTCGATGGTTCCCCTGAAGAGCGTAGGGGCTCCTGGGAGCTCTTTCAACTTGTTTTCATTGATGAAATCTACCGTGTCTCGTCGGGTAGATAAGGTGATTGCCAGTCGTGAGTCCCCTTCATCCAGAGTGGCTCCCACACGCTCATTGAGTTTTATGAGGTCGCTGTTTGCCACCTGACTGGTTCGGATATGATCGAGTATGTTGATGAATACAGGATCGCTCTGCCGGTACACCTTTTTCAGTTCGATGCTGACCAACTGGAACTGATAGAAAACTTTGGCATCAAAGAAAAAATTGCTGGAATAAAAAGGGCTGAGCAGTTTCTTGTCGTCTTCCCTAACTACTGGTTCCAACTGGTATATATCTCCCACCAAAAGCAACTGTTTTCCTCCGAATGGTTCACGCATATTGCGGTTGTAAACCCTTAGAATCTTGTCAATGAAGTCTATAATGTCTGCTCTTACCATACTGATTTCATCGATGATGATGAGTTCTACTTCTCTGAGAAGTTTGATTTTCTCTGAGTTGTATTTCATGGTATTTCTCAGGTTGCGTACACTATATTTGCTGTCGTTAGGCAGGAGGGGATAGAAGGGGAGTTTGAAAAAGCTATGTAAGGTAGAGCCTCCTGCATTAATGGCTGCAATACCTGTAGGTGCTAGCACCACGTGCTTTTTCTTAGTGTTTGCTGCGATATAGCGTAGGAATGTAGATTTACCCGTTCCCGCTTTTCCGGTAAGGAAAAGGGAGCGGTGCGTATATTGTATGATCTGCAAAGCATTTTGCAATTCTTCGTTCTGTAAATCTATATTCTCAGCCATATCGGTTATTCTTAAAAAAGAGAATCGGCGGTTTCAGTAATATGACGGAAACCACCGATTGTCCTATTGTTTATTATCTTTAAAAGCTTTTCTCTTGTAAGCTTAATCACTTGTAAGCTTAATTACTTGTTTTTCAAGCTTATCTTTTGCAAACTTATCTTTTTCAAGCTTTATAAATCGTCGAAATTGATGACCTGTTCTGCAGGTTTGGCTTTTTTCTTTTCTTTCTTTTCGCCATTCTCTTCCTGCTTCTTTTCACCATTTGCTTTCTCCTCAGAGCTTGGAATCTCTCGGATAATCGGGTTGCCGTTTTCATCGAGAATGATTTCCTCGTTCATGGCAGCACTGTCTATCCTTGTAGTATCCACTTTGGCTTTCGGTACATAACTTGCGCACATGTACATATCCTTGGTGATGTCGCCATCCTTCGGTTTGTCAAATTTAGCCCTATATTCCTTGAAGGCTGGATCTTTGAGTACGGATTGCAGGAAGTAACCGCAGATAGGTAATGCCGTGCGTGAACCTTGTCCTAAAGCTCCGGTGCGGAAGTGGATGCAACGGTATTCGCCGCCTACCCAGGCACCGCAGACTAACTTTGGACTTACACACATAAACCATGCATCTGAATGGTTATTAGAAGTACCAGTCTTTCCACCAAATTCAGTATCCTTATAGTCGCCTACATAGCCCCACAAACTTTGTGAAGTACCGCCTGGTTCCAGCATACCTCCTCTGAGAAGCTGCTGCATCAGGAAGGCGCTCTTATATGGAATCACCTGTTCGGCAGTAGAAGGACCCATATATACTTCCTTTCCGTCTTTGTCAACGATACGTGTAACTAGTACCGGATCGTGATGCATGCCATTATTTGAGATGGTGCTATAGGCACATGCCAATTCCAGCAAATTGACGTCGCTTGAGCCAAGCGCCAATGATGGTTCGTCCTCCAAAGGACTGTTGATACCCATCTTTTGAGCTGTTTCAATGATGCGCTTGATGCCCATTTCCTGTCCGAGTCTTACGGCTACTGAGTTGATACTCTTGGCAAACGCACCCTTCAATGGGATGGAATCACCCGAGAAAGAACCGTTTGCATTGGATGGAGTCCATTTTACCATTTCATGTTTCTTCTTGTCGTAAACATCCATGGAGATGTATTCGTCACGACGCTTGTCGCATGGTGTCAATCCCTGGTTCATCGCCTCTGTATAAACGAAGAGTTTGAAGGTAGAACCCGGTTGGCGTTCTGCTGTTACCTTATCGTATTTCCATGCATCGAAATCGATGTCTCCTACCCATGCTTTCACTGCACCGGTCTGTGGTTCCATTGCCACAAAAGCACAGTGCATGAATGTAGTCATGTACTTGATGGAATCTTCTGAAGTCATCATCTTGGTGACAGTTCCCTTTTCATAGTCAAATACCTTAACAGGGTGAACCCATTCCTTATAATAGTAGTTGACTGAATCTGGATTATTAGGGAATTTTGCCATCAGATTCTTATAGAAGGTCTGACGCTCTGCGATGCCCTGGATGAAGTTTGGTATCTCCTTGTGGTTTTCGTCCTGCCAAGGATCTTGTCCCAACCATTTCCCCTCGCCAGCCTTGCCTCGGTTGATACTCCAGTGACTGTTGAAATTCTTCTGAACCTGCTTCATCTGTTTTATGGCAGCTTCTTCTGCATATTTCTGCATTCGTGTATCGATGGTAGTGTAGATTTTCAGACCGCTGGAATAGAGGTCGTATCCTTCTTCTTCGCACCAACCTTTGAGGTAGTTAGCAACGGCTTCACGGAAGTATTTAGCCTGTCCGTCGTAGTTTTCTTCCACCTTAAAGTCCAGTTTGATAGGCAATTCCTTCAGTTCGTTATATTTTTCCTTTGACAGATCGCCGTGTCTTACCATATTATATAATACGACATTTCTGCGGGCGAGACTGTTTTCTGGATTAGAACGAGGGTTGTAGTAGGTTGTGGCTTTCAGCATGCCCACTAACACTGCTGCCTGATCTGTAGTCATATCCAACGGAGTGGTATTGAAATAGGTCTTGGCAGCTGTCTTGATACCGTATGAGTTGGAGCCGAAATCCACTGTATTAGCATACATAGTGATGATTTCCTTCTTGCTATATACGGTTTCGAGTTTAGCTGCGATGATCCATTCCTTGCTCTTGATGATGAGAATACGGAGAACAGGAATCTTGCCCAACAATCCTGTAGAGTATTGTGAGCGAACTCGGAACATGTTCTTTGCCAACTGTTGTGTGATGGTAGAAGCACCACGTGCGTCATGGTGTAAGAGCGCATCTTTTGCAGCACCGAACAAGCCGATGGGGTCGATACCTAAGTGTTTGTAAAAGCGTTCGTCCTCAGTATCTACAAGGGCTTTGAAGAAATCAGGGTTGACTTCTTCGTAAGTCACTGGTGTACGATTCTCATTAAAATATTTACCGATGAGTTTACCATCAGCACTGTAGATTTCAGATGCCTCGCTTGTCTGAGGATTCATGATACCTGAAAAATAGCCCGGTGATTTTCCAAAGAGCCACAGAAAGTTGATATCTACTGCGCCAAGATACAGAATGAAGGCGACGATGCAACTCACCAGTCCAATGGCGGTTTTGGTGTACCATGCTTTGCCTCGATACAGATTTCTATACCAAGGCCAGAAGCCACAGAACTTGTGCCATAACCAGGCAAAAATTGTCTTGAGTTTTTTCATATTTTTTATTGTTGAGGGCTATTGAAGGAAGATTTCCGAAGCTTTCTGACTTTCTGATGCCTTATTGACCTTAGAATCGACTTGGTCGTGTCTTTTCAGAAATCTTGAGAGACTTTTAAATCGATTTAGATCTGTCTATTCTGAAGTCTTTAGAAAGCTTTTTGAATCTTTCAATTCCTTTTCTAACCGTTTTTACGTGCAAAAATAGCAAAATTATTTCTTTTGCAAGCAGGTATCAATATAATTTATGATTTCTTTACTGTTGTCGGGGTGAAACCAGGTGATTTCTTCATCTCTTTTAAACCATGTCAACTGCTTTCTCATGTATTCTCTACTATGCGACTGGATTTGTCGGATGGCTTCCTGTAGGTCTATTTCCCCATCAAAGTAAGCAAACATTTCTTTATATCCTACAGTTCTGAGAGCTGTCAGTCCTTTTTGAGAATATACGTTTCTTGCTTCTTTTTCAAGTCCTTCTTCCATCATCAGGAGTACTCTCTGGTTGATTCGCTCATAGAGTTCAGCTCTATCTCGGTTGAGTCCTATTTTGATGATGCGGAATGGTCTTTCTTTCTTTTCTGCAGTACGGAAGGAGGTGTATGTCTTGCCAGTTTGATGACAGATTTCGAGTGCATGAACTACTCTGCGTGGGTTTTTCTTATCTACGATGTTGTAGTGTTCTGGATCCATCTTTTGCAGTTCTTCCACCAGTTTTTCCAAACCTTCTTTTTCCAGTCTTTCCTTCATCCTTTGGCGGATATCATCTCTTATAGTAGGAATGTCATCAATTCCCTTGCAAACGGCATCAATATACATCATGCTACCGCCCGTGAGAAGTGCAGTATTGTGACTTTTGAATAGGTCGTTCTGTAGGAGATTCATTACATCTGCTTCATACATGGCTGCGCTGTAATAATCTTCTATATTGTGATTTCCTACAAAGTAATGGGGTATTCGCTTTTGCTGTTCTTTAGTTGGAGCTGCAGTTCCTATCGGAAGTTCTTTAAAAATCTGGCGGGAATCAGCATTGATGATAGGTGTCTGCAAATGTTCTGCTATGGATAGGCAGAGCTCTGTTTTTCCTACACCTGTTGGACCGAGAACAACAATGAGGGTCTTCATTTTATTGCTTTTAAAGTTTAAGATGATCATTCCCTTTTGGGAAAGGGAGTGCTTTCTGTTTCTTTGAGACTTTAAATTCTTTGACATTATCAGATTCATTTGAACCTTCTGATTTTGACATCATCTTGTTCATTTGAGTCTTCTGCCTTTTTGTCGCCAGAATTTTAAACAGAAAACACTCCCTCTTTTTTATATTTTAGATTCAGAATTACTTTCTTTTCAGAAAATTTTTCTTGAGAAACTTTCTCTCTATTTAGAAATACTTATCTTCATGGGAAATAATTCTTTTCCTTTTAGAAAGTTTTCTCTTTCCTTTCAGAAAATTATCTGATAATTCCTCGTTTTGATGTCTCTACGAAGTCGATGATGTATTGAATTTCAGGAGTAACATCAAGGTTGTTCTTGATTTCCTGAATACCTTCTTTCAGCACACCCTTAGAGTAGAGAAGGCGATAAGCCTCATGGATATTCTGAATGAGCTCATTGCTGAAACCGCGACGACGAAGACCTACGAGATTCAAACCGCAGTATTTTGTCGGTTCCTTACCTGCAATAATATAAGGAGGAATATCCTGAGAGAAGCGGCATCCACCCTGAATCATCACATATCCTGCGATGTGGCAGAACTGGTGAACGAGTACGTTGGCACTAACAATAGCATTGTCATCAACTACTACTTCGCCTGCAAATTTGGTTGCATTACCGATGATGCAGCCGCTGCCTAACTCACAGTCGTGAGCCACGTGCACACATTCCATCAGAAGGTTGTTGCTGCCCACTACGGTCTTACCCTTAGAGGCTGTACCTCGAGAGATGGTTACGTTCTCACGGATACTGTTGTTGTTGCCCACTTCACAGATGGTTTCCTCGCCACGGAACTTGAGATCCTGTGGCTTGGTAGAGATGCTTGCACCTGGGAAAATTTCATTTCCATTGCCGATGCGAGCACCTACATGTATTGTTACACTATTTTGAAGTACATTATTATCTCCTAGCACGGTATTTTTGTCGATATAACAAAAAGGACCGATGATATTGTTGTCACCGAGTTTTGCCTCTGGATGAACAAATGCTAAAGGACTTATTTGATTCATATTTTATTCTCGTTATTATTTATTTTTTACTATCTGAGCGGTGAATGTTGCTTCTGCTACTACCTGATCGCCTACGAACATGTAACCTTTCATGCTGCTAATGCCATGACGTACTGGAGCCAACAACTCAACACGGAAAAGTAATGTGTCGCCAGGAACTACCTTTTTGCGGAACTTCACGTCGTCAAGTTTCATAAAGTAAGTGCTCCAACGTTCTGGTTCTTCCAACTGGTTGAGTACAAGCAAGCCTCCACACTGTGCCATTGCTTCTACCTGGAGTACACCCGGCATTACTGGTTCTTCAGGGAAGTGACCTGTGAAGAATGGTTCGTTAGCAGTTACGTTTTTCACACCTACGATGCTGGTAGGACCCATAGCGATTACCTTATCTACGAGCTGCATAGGGTAGCGGTGAGGCAAGAGCTGGCGGATACGGATGTTGTCCATGATTGGTTCCTCGTTAGGATCGTAGATAGGAGCCTGGATTTCATGTTTGCGGATTTCCTTGCGCATCAGTCGCGCAAACTTATTATTGACGGTATGTCCTGGTCTGGTAGCGATAATGCGACCCTTGATAGGTTTGCCAATGAGTGCCATATCACCGATGATATCGAGCAGTTTATGGCGTGTACATTCGTTTTCCCACTGCAATGGTTTGTGCTGGATATAGCCGAGTTTTGTAGCATCCATGCGAGCCACCTTGAGGTGGTCAGCAAGCTGATCGAGCTGTTCCTGTTCTACCTGACGTTCGTAGATAACGATGGCATTGTCGAGGTCGCCACCCTTGATGAGGTTGGCTTGGAGCAAAGGCATGATGTCACGTACGAAAACAAAAGTACGTGCAGATGAAATCTCTTCAACGTATTTCTCCATTCTGTCGAGTGTAGCAAACTGGCTGTTGATGAACTTGCTTTCGAAAGAGCACATGGCAGTGATGCTGAATTCTTCATCTGGGAGGATGGTGATGACGGAACCATTGTCGTCTTTCACTTCTATCTTGTGACGGATGATATAGAAATCTTTCTCTGCATTCTGTTCCTGAATTCCTACACTCTGAATTTTCTCTACGTAAGGTGCTGCAGAGCCATCGAGGATAGGAAACTCTGGTCCGTTGACCTGAATTAGACAGTTGTCAATGCCGAGTGCATAAAGTGCAGACATTCCGTGTTCTATTGTACTCACACGGATATCGCCTTTTCCAAGTACTGTACCACGCTGAGTTTCAACCACGTTCTCTGCCACAGCTTGAATAAAAGGTTGACCTTCGAGGTCTATGCGCTGTATCTTATAACCAGTGTTCTCTGGTGCAGGATTGAAGGTAACAGTGAGGCTCAAGCCAGTATGAAGTCCTTTTCCGCAGAGCGAGAAACTACCTTTCAGTGTTTTCTGTTTTGACATAACGATGTATTTTAATGTTAAGTGTTAAGTGTTAAATGTTAAGTGTTAACTTGTTGGTGGCATTCGCTCATTTAACACTTCACATTTAACTTTGAAAAATTACTTTTTCTTTAGTTCTTCAATCTGCTTCTTCAGGTCGTTCAGTTCCTTATACATTTCCGGCAAGCGACGGAAGATGGCCTGAGACTTGAAGTAAGCACGCTGCTCCATAGGAGGAGTACCGATGAGTTGCTGACCGCTCTTGAGACTGCCAGGCACACCGCTCTGAGCTCCGAGGAAAACCTTGTCGCCGATGGTGATATGACCTGCAATACCTACCTGACCGCCAAACATACACCACTGACCAACCTTGGTACTGCCTGCAATACCTACCTGTGAGGACATCACGGTATTTGCACCGATATCGGTATTGTGGGCTATCTGTACGAGATTGTCGAGCTTCACCCCCTTACGGACGTAGGTAGAACCCATTGTAGAACGGTCGATACAGGTATTGGCGCCGATTTCTACATTGTCCTCGATGGTAACGATACCGATTTGTGGAATTTTGTCGTAGCCTTCAGGACCCGGAGCGAAACCGAAACCATCAGAGCCAACTACACTACCAGCATGAAGTGTTACATTATCGCCCAATTTGCATCCGTGATATACGGTTACGTTAGGGTAGATGAGCGCATTTTTGCCCACTTTCACACCTTCACCGATATATGCGTGAGGATAAATTTGGCTTCCTTCACCCACTTCTGCGCCATCACTGATGTATGCGAAAGCACCTACGTAAACGCCGTCAGCCACTTTAGCCTTTGGAGAAACGAAAGCTAATGGATCAATGCCAGTTTTCTTAGGCTTCATAGAATCATACATCTGGAGCAGTTTTGCTACGCATTCGTATGCATTCTTTACGCGGATCAGCGTAGCGCTGACAGGCTTTTCCAGTTCCACGCTTTCGTCAATGAGGACGATGCTTGACTTAGTGTCGTACACGTAGTGAGTATATTTCGGGTTAGAAAGGAACGAGATAGCACCTTCCTTACCTTCTTCAATTTTAGCGAAGGTGTTCACGGTTGCGTTCTCATCACCTTCTACCTTGCCCTGAACAAACTGGGCAATCTGTTGAGCGGTAAATTCCATATTTATCTATTCTTTTGATTTTAGCCAGCTTTAACCAGCCGGCTGGTTTGCTTTGCTTTATTATTTGGTGCAAATATAGTAAAAAAGTTTCGAATTCTTGTAATTATCTTGTAATATTTCGCTTTTTTCCCAAACAAACCCCTATTTTTTAGGCGCAAAGCCTCATTCTTGATGAAACAATGCGCCTAAAAGATACTTTTTATCTTTTTATAGAGTCTGACCGTTACTCTTTTAGAGTTTAGCCAATTCTACTTTAGATTTTTGCCAATTCTGCAGCCATTTGCTCCTGGAGTTCCTTCGCCTTCTGACCAGCTACTTCGGCGAAGTCCTCACCATTGCTGGCATAGATGATACCGCGAGAAGAGTTGACGAGCAGACCGCAGTCCTTGATCATGCCATATTTGCAAACTTCCTGCAAGCTTCCCCCCTGTGCACCTACACCTGGTACGAGAAGGAAGTGGTTAGGAGCTACCTTGCGGATGTCCTCAAACATGCTGCCTTGAGTAGCACCTACTACATACATCATGTTTTCTTCGTTGCCCCATTCCTGACTCTTTTTCAGTACTTTCTCGAAAAGTCTTTCGCCTTCCTTATCCTCTGTGAGCTGGAAGTCGTGGCTTCCCTTGTTGCTAGTAAGAGCCAACAGAATTACCCATTTGCCCTCATACTCTAAGAATGGTTTCACTGAATCCTCGCCCATGTAAGGAGCCACGGTGAGAGAGTCGAGATCATACTCCTTGAAGAAAGTCTGTGCATACATCTTGGATGTATTACCGATATCGCCACGCTTAGCATCTGCGATGATGAAGTGGTTAGGGTAGTACTTCTTGAGATACTTCACGGTGTTCTCGAAGGCAATCATGCCATATACACCACGGCTCTCATAGAAAGCGAGGTTTGGCTTGTAGGCTACGCAGTAAGGAGCTGTTGCATCGATGATAGCCTTGTTGAATTTGAAAATCATACTAGCTTCTGCACCCTGAATCTCTTCACTTTCAGTAATGCATACTGGCAATTTGTCGATATCTGTGTCAAGACCTACGCAAAGAAAACTTTTCTTTGCGAAGATCTGCTCTACTAGTTCTTTTCTATTCATATTCTTTGTGATTTTTATAGTTCGGTTTCTTTCAATTTTTCTGCGTTTTCAGCCACGGTCAGCGCATCGATCATGTCCTGGATGTTTCCTCCGAGGAAACCATTCAAGTCGTGAGTAGTGTATCCGATACGGTGGTCGGTTACGCGTCCCTGAGGGAAGTTGTATGTACGGATTTTCGCACTGCGGTCACCTGTAGAGACGAGGCTCTTACGGCGGCTTGCGATATCATCTACATACTTCTGATGCTCGCGGTCGTGGATGAATGTGTATAGTCGGCTCAAGGCGCGCTCCTTGTTCTTAGGCTGGTCGCGGGTCTCTGTACATTCGATGAGGATTTCCTCCACTTCGCCTGTATTTGGGTTCTTCCAAGGATAGCGGAGGCGGACACCAGATTCCACCTTGTTGACATTCTGACCGCCAGCACCTGAGCTTCGGAAAGTATCCCACTTGATGTCGCCTTCGTTGATGTTTACCTCAAATTTGTCTGCTTCTGGCAGAACAGCTACTGTGGCTGCTGATGTGTGCATACGTCCTTGAGTCTCGGTAGCAGGCACGCGCTGAACGCGGTGAACGCCAGATTCATATTTCAGCGTACCGTAAACATCTGTTCCGCTTACGGCAAAGTCGATTTCCTTATATCCACCAACGGCGCCCTCAGAGACTGAAGTTACACTCACGGTCCATCCCTTAGACTCGCAGTATTTCTTGTACATACTGAAGAGGTCTCCTGCGAAGAGAGCAGCCTCGTCGCCACCTGCACCACCACGGATTTCCATCTGCACGTTCTTGGCATCTTCTGGATCCTTTGGTACAAGTGCTATCTTGATTTCCTCTTCGAGTTTTGGCTGCAGAGCTTCATTTTCGTTCAACTCCTCTCGTGCCATTTCTTTCATTTCCGGGTCACTCTCGTTGGCGAGAATGTCCTTGGCTTCTTTGATGGAGTTGAGGCAGTTGATGTATCGCTTACGAGCGTCCATGATGTCGCCGAGGTCTTTCCATTCCTTGGTCAACTTTACGTATCTGCTCTGGTCTGCGATGACATCCGGGTCGGTGATGAGGGTGCTAACTTCCTCGTATCGGCTCTCTAAGCCTTCCAGTTTCTGTAATATATTGTTATTATCCATTTTATGATGATTATTATTCGAATGTTCTATTGATTAATATTCGAATGTTCCAAATTCGCTCTTGATGGTGAGGCTGCGCTTGCCTTCCTCGATGTGACCTACGATCTGTGCATCGATATTGAAGCTCTTGCTGATGGCGATGACCTTTTCTGCAATCTCTGGGCGTACGTAGATTTCCATGCGATGACCCATGTTGAATACCTGGTACATCTCCTTCCAGTCGGTGCCAGAACAGTCGTGGATAGCCTTGAAGAGTGGTGGTACTGGGAACATGTTGTCCTTCACTACCTTGCAGTCTTCGCCTACGAAGTGGAGCACCTTGGTCTGTGCACCACCTGTACAGTGTACCATACCGTGGATTTCTGGGCGCAGTTCGTCGAGCAATTTCTTGATGACTGGTGCGTAGGTGCGGGTTGGTGAGAGCACAAGTTCGCCTGCATTGATAGGTGCGCCTTCCACCTCGTCGGTTAATTTGTATTTGCCGCTATAAACCAATTCGCTTGGTACTGCATGATCGAAACTTTCTGGGTATTTCTCAGCGAGATACTTGGCGAAAACATCGTGGCGAGCAGAGGTGAGTCCGTTGCTGCCCATACCGCCGTTGTACTTCTTCTCGTATGTAGCCTGACCTGTAGAGGAAAGACCTACGATAACGTCGCCCGGACGGATGTTGGCATTGTTGATGACATCGCTGCGTTTCATTCGGCAGGTTACGGTAGAATCTACGATGATGGTACGTACGAGGTCGCCTACGTCAGCAGTTTCGCCACCTGTAGGGTAGATGCCGATACCCATTTCTCTCATTTCGTGGAGGAGTTCATCAGTACCATTGATGATGGCAGAGATGACGTCTCCAGGAACGAGCATCTTGTTTCTACCGATGGTAGATGAAACGAGGATGTTATCTACAGCACCTACGCAAAGCAAGTCGTCTGTATTCATTACGACTGCATCCTGTGCGATACCTTTCCATACGGAGAGGTCACCCGTTTCTTTCCAGTACATGTATGCCAGGCTTGATTTTGTTCCAGCACCGTCGGCATGCATGATGTTGCAGTACTCAGGGTCGCCGCCCAGAATATCAGGTATAATCTTGCAGAAAGCCTGTGGGAAAATACCCTTGTCGATGTTCTTAATGGCGTTGTGTACGTCTTCTTTAGCTGCGCTCACTCCGCGCATCATATAGCGATTGTTGCTCATTTTCCTATTTTTTATCGTTTTAACTTAAAGTCTTTTCTCCTTTACATTATTATATATTATATAATCTGAAAAGTTTTCATTGGAAAGTCTTTTCATCTGATGATTTCCTTCTTCAGAATAATCCTTCATCTGAAATTCTTTTCCTTTGATGTTTTCTTTCTTCTGAAAAAATATTCTTCTGAAAGTCTTTTCATCTGTTAGAGAATCTTTCTTCAGAATAATCTTTTTTACAGTTGCTCTTTCCCTTCCCAGAAATCCCAAGATGCGAAGGCTTGCAGGAGCAGCATTTCCAGTCCGTTCTTTACGGTGGCTCCCTGCTCTTTGCCCTTCTTCATGAAGAGGGTTTCATCGGGGTTGTAGATCAGATCATATAATAAGGTATGGCTGTCCATGGCCTCGTATGGCAGTGGTGGACACTCATCTACGTGAGGGTACATTCCCACAGGAGTACAGTTGACAATCACGTTGTATTCTTTGATGATTTCAGGTGTAATCTTGTCATACTGCAGAGTGCCAGGACGCTCGTATCGGCTCACGAAGACGGTTTCCAGTCCGAGCGACTTCAGTCCATAGCAGATGGCCTTGGAAGCACCACCCGTACCGAGAATAAGGGCTTTCTTGTGGAAAGACTCGATAAACGGTTCTATGCTCTGGGTGAAGCCTATCACATCACTGTTGTAGCCTCTGAGCACCATTTCGTCGCCTTTGTGGGTAACTCTTACCACGTTTACAGCACCGATGGCATTTGCCTCGGGACTTACGTAGTCCAGATAGCTGATAACCTTTTCCTTGTAAGGGATGGTCACATTGAATCCTTTCAATTCAGGATTGGAGTCGAGCACTTCTGCCAGGTCTTCGATGGTAGGTATCTCGAAGTTGATGTAGGTAGCGTCGATACCCTCGTTCTCGAATTTCTCGTTGAAGTAATTCTTTGAGAATGAATGCCCCAGAGGGTAACCTATGAGTCCATACTTGTCCATACTGATTATTTTTTTGTTTTTATTTTGTTGCGAAATACATCGTGCAGATGCCGAAGGTGAGTCGCTTGAATTCAGCTTTCTCAAATCCTGCTTTCTTTAGCACCTCCATCATCGTTTCTCCCTGTGGGAAGGCTTCGATGGTGGCCGTCAGATAGCTGTAGGCACTCTGGTCTTTAGAAATCAGCTTACCGTATATCGGCAATACCGTGTGGGAGTAGATGCGGAATAGCTGCTTCATCGGGAATTTCACGGGATGTGTGAGTTCTACGATACTCAGATGTCCGCCCTTCTTCAATACTCGGCACATTTCCTTGAGTCCCTGGTCGAGGTTCTGGAAGTTTCGTATGCCGAAAGCTGCCGTCACTGCATCGAAGGTTTCATCAGGGAAGGAGAGGTGCAGACAGTCTTCTTTCTTGAAACTGATGATGTCTTGCAGATTTTCTTTTTCTACTTTCTTTCTTCCGATTTCCATCATGCCCTCGGATATGTCTGCTCCGATGAGCTGTTGGGGATGCAGTGTTTTTGCCGCCAGAATAGCGAAGTCGCCCGTACCGGTGGCGATGTCGAGCATCTTTTCAGGGTGGTGGCGCTGCAGCAGTCCGATGGCTTTGCGACGCCACCCCTTGTCGATATCCCATGAGAGGCGATGATTGAGGGTGTCGTAGGTAGGAGCGATGTTATCGAACATTTCTTCCACCAGCTTGCCCTTGTCTCCTTCGCCTTCATAGGGCTTAATTTGTTCTTGCTTGTACATTAATATATATAGTACTCTTTTCAGGGAAAAACTAACTCCTCTGCGGAATAATTATTTCCCAGGAATGATTACTTTCTTGCTGCAAGCCATTCGCTTACGTTCTTCTCGATGCGGGCAGCGATATCGCCTTCCTCGGTTGCCTTGTCAAACTTCTCGCCTGTAATGTGCTCGTAGAGTTCGATGTAGCGGTCTGATACGCTCTCTGCATACTCATCGGTAATCTCAGGCATAGTCTGTCCTGGCTCGTTCATGAAGTTGTGCTCGATGAGCCACTGGCGTACGAACTCCTTAGAGAGCTGGCGCTGTGGTTCGCCCTTTTCGAACTTCTCCTCGTAGCCATCAGCGTAGAAGTAGCGGCTTGAGTCTGGAGTGTGGATTTCGTCGATGAGGTAAACCTTGCCATCGCGCTTGCCGAATTCATATTTTGTATCTACGAGGATGAGTCCCTGCTTGGCAGCAATCTCCTGTCCGCGAGCGAAGATGCGGCGAGTGTAGTCTTCCATCACAGCATAGTCTTCAGCACTAACAATGCCCTGGGCGATGATTTCTTCCTTAGAGATGTTCATGTCATGACCTTCGTCAGCCTTTGTGGTAGGAGTGATGATTGGTTCTGGGAAACGCTGGTTCTCGCGCATACCCTCAGGGAGTTTCACGCCACAGATTTCGCGACAACCCTTCTGGTATTCTCTCCATGCGCTACCTGTGAGGATAGAACGGATGATCATCTCTACACGGAAACCTTCGCACTTCAGACCAATGGTGACCATTGGGTCTGGTGTAGCCAACTTCCAGTTAGGACAGATGTCTGTCGTAGTATCCAGGAACTTCGCAGCTATCTGGTTGAGTACCTGTCCCTTGAATGGGATGCCTTTTGGCAGCACAACGTCGAACGCTGAGATTCTGTCGGTAGCGACCATCACGAGGATGTCGTCGTTAATGTCATACACATCACGTACTTTACCGTGGTAAACACTCTTCTGTCCATTGAAATGGAAATCTGTCTTTGTTAATGCTTTCATTTTTATTTTGAACTTTGAATTTTGAACTTCGAACTTTCCGTCGCCTTTCCTTTCTCTTTGTAGAGGGGTTGCTTCCTTCAGTTCCTTATTCTAAATTATTTTGAATTTTCTGTCTTTTCTGCTTTCATAGCTTCCCGGGCTTCTGCTCTTTCCTTGTCGTATTTGTCGTATGCATTTACGATGCGGGTTACGAGCTTATGTCTTACGATATCTTTCTGTCCGAGGTTGACCACTCCGATACCTTCCACACCTTCTAGTATCTTGAGAGCCTCTTTCAGTCCGCTTCGCTGTTCTCTTGGCAGGTCTATCTGCGTGAGGTCTCCCGTGATTACCATTTTGGTGTTCATACCCATACGTGTGAGGAACATTCTGATTTGCTGGGAGGTGGTGTTCTGAGCTTCATCGAGGATGACTACAGCGTCGCTCAGTGTGCGTCCGCGCATGAAGGCAAGTGGAGCTATCTGTATGATATGCTTTTCCATCATGTCCTGCAGTTTTACGGCAGGTATCATGTCTTCTAAGGCGTCATAGAGCGGTTGCAGATAAGGGTCTATTTTGTCTTTCATGTCGCCCGGTAGAAATCCGAGTTTTTCGCCTGCTTCTACGGCAGGGCGCGAGAGGATGATTTTCTTGGCTGTTTTTTCCTTGAGAGCTTTTACTGCAAGTGCGATGCTGAGGTAGGTCTTACCTGTTCCTGCAGGACCTACGGCAAACACCATGTCGTTTTTCTCGTATGCATCAATAAGCTTTTGTTGGTTGGTGCTCCGGCTCTTGATAGGCTTTCCGCTGATGCTATATACCAGTACATCCTTAGCTGAATCGGCCTTGGTCTGCTTGCCTTTCACAATGTCAAGGATATCCTCTTCGTTGAGCATGTTGTATTTCGCCAAATGCTTGCGCATCTGCTCTATTTCTTCTTCCGCTTTCGCCATTTCCTCCTCGTCGCCGAGCACACGAAGTACATTGTCGCGTGCAACGATACGCAACTTCGGGTACAGTGATTTAATCATCTGCAGGTGACTGTTGTTCACTCCGTAGAACATCACTGGGTCAACGTCTTCGAGTACAATATGTTTCTCTATCAAAACTCTAAAAAATAATATAGTTTAAACTTATATGATATTAATACGCTGCAAAATTACTATTTTTCCTTGAAATGAGCAAAATTTCTGATATGTTTTGTTTAAAAAGACTTTAAAAAGTTTTGCATTTTCGTTTTTTTACCGTACTTTTGCACTACATTTTTGATTAGGCAGGTCTAAAAGCTTGGCTTCTGCTCTGGGATTCTTTCTCTCATCGGAATAAGGCTAAGGCTTATTTCCCTTGGAACCTTGCTTAGGGATTCTTTTCCTATATGTCCTATATGTAGAAAGTAATCTTCCGAAACTGGAGCTTGATCAAAATGAAATTGAAAATACTCAAATCATGAAATTGAAAGAAATCATACGAAATATCATCAGAATTCTTCGTGCCATGTCGAGCAAAAATCGTTTTCTGCTCGGATTTGTTGTGATAGTCCTGATTCTCGCCCTGATAAGAGTAGCGAAACCGAGCGTGGCGGAATCCTGTTTAACAAAGACTGAGGCTGTTGATTCTTTGAAAAATGATTCTGCTGCTCTGTTGGCAGAGGATGATGCTGCGCTGGAGGCGGAAGCTTCTCGGTCTAATGAATCACAATTAAATGGTGCTTCTGCTGGGAATATAGTGGATGCTGTGCCTGAAATTGCTTTGGACTCTGCTGCAAAGGGGAGTTCGATTTTCTTTGATAAGGACGGCAAGGAGGTGAAACACCGCATCTTTTCTGTTCCGCATTTTGGAAATACGTTTCCCGATCAGCAGGATGTGCAGATACAGGCAGCCAACCATTATGGGGTAAAGCCGGTGCAGAATCGTGATGAGGCTGAACACAGCAAGGGAGCGCTGGTCTATGTGGGTAGTAATCCGTTTTTTTATGTTGATAAACTCAACAATAGTATTCCTTATCTCGTACCCCGTGCTTCGGTGCTTTTGCAGGATATCGGAAGGGCCTATTTCGACTCGCTCCAGATCAAGGGCATTCCGCTGCACAAAATCATCGTGACGAGCATACTCCGTACCAAGGATGATGTGGCGAAACTCCGCACAAGAAACGGAAATGCAACTGAGAATTCCTGCCATCTATACGGCACAACTTTTGATGTTTGCTATAATCGCTATAAGACTGTGCAGACGGCTAAAAATCCTCGTCGGGAGGTGAGAAACGACTCTCTGAAATGGGTGCTCAGCGAGGTGCTGCGCGACTTCCGTGAGCGTGGTCGCTGTCTTGTGAAATATGAGGTGAATCAGGGTTGTTTTCATATTACTGTGAAGTAGGTCTTAATCTTTGAAAATTTGAAAAATCAATCTTGTAATAATTAGGAAGAAAATATGACATTAAATATGAATTTGAAAATGGTGATGGCGAGCATAGCACTTGCTCTTTTCGGGCAGCAAAGCTATGCTCAGAATTATATGAATGCCAAGGAAGTGACTGTCTTGAAGGGCATTGCCGTGGAGGGTGTTGATACGGCTGGAGTGCATCAGGATCCTACCTGTCCTGAAGTCTTGCTGGAGACTACGATGGGCAATATCCGCATTGCGCTCTATAATGATACGCCTCTGCATCGCGACAATTTTCTGAAGTGGGTGAAGTGTGGCTATTATAATGGCTGTATCTTCCATCGTGTCATCAAGAATTTTATGGTGCAAGCTGGTGATCCGGCTACCCGAAAGGTGGATCCTCTGAAAAAGGAGGTTTTTGATACAGCTTATGCCGTTCCTGCAGAAATCCGCTATCCGAAATATTACCATAAGCGAGGTCAGCTCTGTGCTGCACGCGAGGGGGATGAGGAAAATCCAAAGTTTGCTTCAGCTCCCTGCGATTTCTATATTACTTGGGGTAGGAATTTCTCGCGCCGACAAATAGAATATCTGATAGAGAAGGAGGCCAGAGAGGAGAAGGCCTATGTGCTGCCTAATAAGCAGGTGATTGACGGGTATGTGAAATACGGCGGTGTGCCTCATCTCGATGGCGGCTATACCGTTTTCGGGGAAGTACTTGAGGGTATGGATGTGGTGGATAAAATCCAGAATGTGGCCACTGACAAGGGTAATAACGACCGCCCTCTTGAAGATATTATTATCCTGAAGGCTTCGGTTGTCCGATAGCCTTCATGAGGTGGGAAGGGAAGATTCCTCCTCTTTGGAAATTTTATTCCTTACAGAATCTGTGAATCACATAAGTGACGACGCCCCATATCATAAAGCGGTTGTTTTCGTCCACTCTAATGGGTGAGTAGTCGTTATTCCACGGCACGAGCCAGCCGAAGTTTCCGCTTTCGTCCATCTTGAACTGCTTGATGGTGAATTCACCGTCCACGAATGCAATCACGAAGTTGCCATTACCGGGTTCTATCAGTCTGTCCACTACGGCCAGATCTCCGTCCAGGATGCCAGCATCCCTCATACTATCGCCCGAAATTCTCACGTAGAATGTAGCTTCCCTGTGTTTCACGAGCACATCATTGAGGTCTATTTCTCCCTCCATATAGTCTTGTGCAGGCGAAGGAAATCCTGCCTTTACACTCTGTTCAGCCATCGGAATGGCCATCTTTTCTCCGATTTCTGCGGGATGTATAGTTAGTTTTATTTTTTCTTTCATTCTGTTTCTTCTATTCTTTATTATTAATATCTGTTTTGTTTTCCTTTCTTCTTTTGCTTATTCTTTTTTCATAAAATTCTGCCAAAATATTCAGAATAGCTTAAAATGAGCGATTTATGAGTGTTTCACCTCAATGGAGGTAATGATTTGGCAACAGTGCTAAATTCTGCAAATTGCATACGTTTGCTTGCCAAACAACTCTTTTGTCTGCAAAAATACAATATTTCTTTAAAATAGAATGCGAGAACAACGTTAAAAAATTATATATTGGAATAAAAGTGAGAATAATTCATTATCTTTGCAGAAAAATAAATTATTATGGATATTAATCGCTTGAAAATAGTACTTGTTGAAAAGAAAAGAACAAGCAAATGGTTGGCAGAACAGTTAAAGGTAAACCCTTCTACTGTTTCAAAGTGGTATACTAATACATCACAACCTCCATTAGAATCTATAATTAGCATATCGAAATTGTTAAATGTTGACATTAAAGAATTGATAAATAATTATGAGTAGTAAAAGTAACGACCAAGGACGTGCATACGAATACATTTGCTTGCATTCTTTGCAGGATGCAATAAGTGCTATTCGTAAATCACAAATAATTCATAATAGCAGTTATGAAGCTGCTGAACATGCATGGAATACATTGAGTGTTGCGGAAAAGGCTTTATACACACTGAGTGCGAAATCAACAATTGATACAATATTTGCATTAGAACCAAATATCGTAGAAGTTGGTGATGACACTCTGAATTTGTATATTCAAAGCGATGAACATGGTGAAGACGCAGATGTTCGTGACATTATCATTGACCGTAAAGATATTGTTTGGGAGATTGGACTAAGTATAAAGCACAATCACATGGCAGTAAAGCATAGCCGTTTAGCCAAAAGTTTAGATTTTGGTCAAAAATGGTATGGAGTTAACTGTTCTGAAGAATATTGGAATGCAGTAAAGCCAACATTTGATTTTCTTGAAGTAGAAAAAGCAAACGGAACTTACTTCAGGGATTTAAACTCTAAGGAAGATGATGTTTATGTGCCATTATTGAAAGCTTTTATGCAAGAAGTAAAGACACAAGTAGAGAATAATGCTGATGTTCCTCGTAAACTTGTTGAATATTTACTTAGCAAATATGACTTTTACAAGGTTATTAGTATAGATAATAAAAGAGTTACCACAATACAGTCATTCAACATGTATGGAACTTTAAACCAAGCAAGTAAGACGCAGAAACCGTCTTTAGAAGTTCCTGCAATGGAATTGCCTACGACTTTACTTTTTATGGATTTCAAACCTAAAAGTAAGACCACGGTAATTATGAGTTTTGATAATGGTTGGCAATTTTCATTCAGAATACATAACGCAAAAGATATGGTAGAACCATCTTTGAAGTTTGATGTTCAGATTGTAGGAATGCCTCCTGCTGTAAATATAAAGTTTAACTGTAAGTGGTAAATATGAATTTAATAAGTCTTTTTTCTGGCGCAGGTGGTCTTGACAAAGGATTTCACAATGCAGGATTTCATACTGTGGTAGCCAATGAATTTGATAAGAAAATATGTCCAACATTTAAAGCGAATTTCCCTGAGACAAAATTGATTGAGGGGGATATTAGAAATATACCGTCAGATGCTTTTCCTGACCATGTGACAGGTATAATTGGTGGACCACCATGCCAGTCATGGAGTGAGGCAGGTTCTTTAAAAGGTATCGAAGATGCACGTGGTCAGTTGTTCTATGAGTATATCAGAATATTGCGTGATACCCAACCTTTGTTTTTTGTAGCAGAGAATGTGTCGGGTATGCTTGCCAAACGACATGCGACTGCAGTTAGTGGATTTATGAAGTTGTTTGATGAAGCAGGATATGACGTTAATCTGAAAATGCTTAATGCCAATGACTATGATGTTCCAGAAGACCGAGACCGTGTCTTCTATATTGGCTTTCGCAAGGATTTGCACATAGGCGATTATGAATATCCGAAGCCACAAGAGCATAAGCCAACTTTACGTGAGGCTATTTGGGATTTACAGGACACAGCCATACCAGCAAGAGAAAAGAATCATACTAACGGAAATGCTTGCGCTGTTCCTAACAATGAATATTTTACAGGTGCCTTCTCGCCAATATTCATGTCACGCAACCGTGTTAGAGCATGGGATGAACCTGGATTCACCGTTCAAGCAAGCGGAAGGCAATGCCAGCTTCATCCACAGGCACCTAAGATGATAAAGGTCGAAAAGAACTTGCAAAAATTTGTTGAGGGGAAAGAGCATCTATATAGAAGAATGACAGTCAGAGAAGTTGCTCGTGTTCAAAGTTTCCCTGATGACTTCAAATTCATATATGACGAAGTGAATTATGGTTACAAGATGATAGGTAATGCTGTTCCTGTCAATCTTGCGTATCATGTGGCATTAAGTATAATTGAGACATTGAAACGACATAATATCAATATAGATAATTGATGAATATAATATCACTATTTGCAGGATGTGGAGGTCTTGACCTTGGGTTTGAAAGGGCTGGGTTCAATGTGATTTGGGCAAATGAATGTGATTCTTCTATATTTGAAACATATAGAAAAAATCACCCAAATACCATGTTGAATACTACCGATGTGCGCTTACTCAAAGACCAAGACATTCCATCTTGCGATGGTATTATTGGTGGTCCACCATGTCAAGCATGGAGTGAAGGTGGCAAGCAACTTGGATTTGAAGACCCAAGAGGTCAGTTGTTTTTGGAGTATATCAGGATCGTAAACTTGAAAAAGCCAAAGTTCTTTGTCATTGAAAATGTGCAGGGAATACTTGAAGACAAACACAAGCAATCGTTGAAATTTATAATTGAAAGTTTACGGTCTATTGGTTATTCAATAAGTTATCAACTCTTAAACGCTGCAGACTTCAGAATTCCACAGGATAGATTAAGGGTTTTCTTCGTGGGAATACGAAATGACCTACAAAATACATTTGCTTTCCCGAATGCAATGTCTGGCAAAAAAGTGACTTTAAGAGAAGCTATTGGAGATATTATTGAGAAGCCAAGATTTTTCAATGAAGGAAAAGTCATGTCGGAACATCCAACAAGAAAGAATCATGATGTCTACACAGGAAGTTATGATGCAAAGTATATGGCACGCAATCGTGTTCGTTCTTGGAATGAGCAATCTTTTACGATTCAAGCACAGGCAAGAAATGAGCCTCAACATCCACAGGCTCCAAAGATGCCTTATGTTAGTTCAAATGTTAGAATTTTTGCAAAAGGACACGAGCATCTTTATCGTCGTTTGAGCGTTCGGGAATGCGCAAGAATACAAACTTTTCCTGATAGTTTTGTGTTCATATATGATGACATAAAAGACGGATATAAAATGGTGGGTAATGCAGTACCGCCACGATTAGCCTATGCACTCGCTGTTCAAGTAAGAAAAGCTATGTGCTAATAATTTTCAAAATGTAAACTTGTAAAAAATGGAAGCAAATCGACAGAAACTTTCCGAATGGAATGCAATTAAAAATCTTATTCCAATAATAAACAAGAAATTGGGAATTAATATCTCTATGTATGATAAACAATATGAGGCAGAAATGCCTGATTTCATTTTCCATGATGAAAAAGGGTACTCCATAGGTGTTGAAGTCGTGGAATGCCATCCTTCTGTAAATATAAACAAGAAACGTAATGCGGTAGAGAGAAATACGTTCAAAAACAAAGTCTGTAACATAGTGCAAAAAAATATCTTCTTGGAAAGTATGACCAAAGAAAAGAAGTTAAACATTTTCATTGATAGATATAATTTTACAAATAAGGGAGATTTGGATGGAGATAAAGTAAAATTAACACCAGAAGCATTTGCTGAAGAAGTCGAAATCTATTTAAGAAATATGTTTAATGGATTTATATATCCTACTAAGCATATTAAAAGAATTAAAGTTTGGGAGACACGTGGTAGAAACATAGTTCAATTCAATTCTATAGCTCGAAGGGATTCTGTACCTTGGCAAGATTTAGAAAAATGTATAGAATCTAAAAACAGCAAATACTCTATCTATCAAAAGAAAAACAAATGTGATGAATATTGGCTTTGCATTTATCTTCCTTTTGAAGAGAATAAGCATCCTTATGAGGTGAGTAATGAGTTGCTTTCAGAAAATGCAAAACAAAAGGTTATGTCAAGTCCATTTAAATGTATTGTTGTAACATCGGTAATGCCTATAGATTTAGCGATACTAAAGGATTGATAAAAATTAGATAAAAACGTAGAAAGCATTGGAATTGAATTGTTACTAACTTCAAATTGTTCGACTTGGGAGGAACAATTTCCCAACTAACATATTTCTTTTGGGGAGTTACCCAAAAGGTTTTGAGTAACTCAAAACATACCTTGCTGTGTCTTTATGGACACCATGTTTTGGCAAGAGTAAATCTAATACCATTGAAAACACTGCGGAGGTTCGCCCAGTGGCTGGAGGCGCAAAGCCTCCAAGAAACGGCTCGTTTTTCGCTATGTCCAAAGGATGAAACAAATAAATCCCGAAGAATTGGGGACATAGAATACCATTCCTCGGGATGAACAAAAATGTATTCCTGCATGTCATACGTTTTATATGTCATACGATAAAAATGTAAAACGTATGGCATCAATGCATATATGCTTACACACTTCTTTGCATGGATACTTCTTTATCAAATTGCAACTGCACTTCCATACGACAATGAATCAGTACGTCAATAAGTCAATACGACAGCGAATCATCGAAGCGTCAAAAAAGCGACCATTCTCAACTAAAGGAATTAGTCCCTCCATATAGTTGCAAGACAATGTTTGTTTTCTCTTTTGCTCCGTACAATCTCTTGATGATGGCATCACGAAGTTGTGCCGCACCATTAGAGTTTAGATGGAAACAAATGGCAACAACCATAGGGAATCCATACAACGTTTGCCAAATACCCTTGGAAAGTTCTTCCCTTCGTTGGACTTCCGACATAGACAACATACCCTCTTTATATATAGCTCGTATCACAGCATTGAGTTTCGGGGCAGTGATATAAAGCATATCAATCAACTCACTCTCATTCATCCACAAGTCCTCCAAGTTGGACGGAATGGAAAGCCTTCCATTGCCATCCACGGTGATTACAGTCCGTTTCATGCCATTCCTCCCATTACAGGCAAATGCTCCTTGATTCGACTTTCAAAGACAGATATGTCATGGTCAAGTTTTGTGCTTGTCACCTTGGCGTATATCTGTGTTGTGGTGATATTCGTGTGACCAAGAATCTTGCTCACGCTCTCTATCGGCATACCATACTCCAAGG
>ERZ791626.122-NODE-122-length-93070-cov-20.851261_pt1 | contig 93070 bp, 67 predicted proteins | sample MGYA00510266_ERZ791626 | MGnify/ENA primary metagenome ERZ791626 (study PRJEB30046, sample SAMN00715208) | human gut metagenome | study: EMG produced TPA metagenomics assembly of the A metagenome-wide association study of gut microbiota in type 2...
GACAGGCATTACGAAGACATTTGTCCCTTTTTATTCGTCTTTTCCAGAGATTTTCCGTAATTTTGTCAACACAAACAATATACTATGATGAGACAAAAATCAGCAATCTGTTTTTTATATCTGTTCCTCTCTGTTTTATGTTACGGGCAAACAGGCAAACTCTTTACTGTGGACAACGAGTTGTCAAGCAGCATGGTCAACAGCATCTATCAGGACAAAGAAGACATTATATGGATTGCCACCGAAGACGGACTGAACCGATACGACGGCGCCAAATTCAGCGTATACAAACATGACTCCCACGATGAACATTCCCTGCAGAACAATTATGTCCGTATTCTTTTTGAAGACAAGAAAGGCACCTTCTTTGTAGGCACATTAAACGGCCTGCAGACATACGATCGTGCAACCGGCGTTTTTTCCCACATTCCCATGACCTTCAGAGAAGGAGGTAGGCTGGAAGCAAATGTGTCCGCCATTATTGAGCGCGACAACGGAGAAATATTAATAGGTACATCCGGACATGGAATATTCCTGCTGAATGTCAAAGAAGGACGCATGACAGCCCGGCAACTGCCCGGGTTTGTCCCAAGCTATCTCATCAACCAACTCTACGAAGACCGTAACGGAACATTGTGGGTAATCACCAATGACAAAGGAATATACAGCGTAGACGCCAACCAAAGGGTGACGCACTATCCGAATGGGAGAGAAATGGTGTGGCCGTCTTCCATCTGCGAAGACAAAACAGGAAATATCTACGTGGGATGCCTGAAAAACGGACTGTTCAAATACAATCCTCAAACAAACGGCTTCACCCGCATTCAATGTCCTTCGCATCCGGAACTGCCCGTCAAGACCCTCTATAACATGAACCAGGATGAAATCTACATCGGAACCGACGGAAACGGAATGAAAGTGTATAACGTCCAGCAGGGACAGATAATGGAAAGCCCTGTCAACATTACCAGTTTCAACTTTGACAAGTCCAAGGTACACTCCATCCTCAAAGACAAGCAAGGGAACATATGGCTGGGATTCTTCCAGAAAGGAGTTATGATAGTGCCACCCGTTATCAACAACTTCAAGTACATGGGATATAAATCGTCCACCCACAACACAATCGGTTCCTGCTGTATCATGTCCGTATGTAAAGACCATTCCGGCTCCTATTGGATAGGGACAGACAATGACGGCATCTACCGCATAGCCCCGGACGGAAAGCAACAGGCGCATTTTGAGCAACGTCCGGGCATCGGGCACTCGGTATCCTCCACCATTATGAGCATCTGCGAGGACTCGGACCGAAACCTGTGGATAGGTTCGTACCGCGACGGACTTGCCAGGCTGAATCCTCAGACCGGACATTGTGAATACATCTATCTGCCGGATAAAGACCAAAAACCGGTACAAAGCATATACAGTATCATTGAAGACAAACACAGGCAGCTTTGGGTAGGCGCTATGGGAGCAGGACTTTACCGTATCAATCTGGACACCAAAGAAATATACCGCTGCCCCAGTACCGCAAACGGTTTTGAATACCGTCCTTTAAGTAATATACTACACAATTCATGGATTAACTGTCTGCTGTGTAGTACAAACGACAAACTTTACATTGGCACCTATGACGGTTTAGGCTGTCTCGACATCCCAACAATGGATTTCGTCTCCACTTACGAGATAAACAGACTGCTGCAAGGCGATGTGATTTATGCACTTTATGAGGATTTGCATCACAACATCTGGGTGGGAACCTCACAGGGACTGAAGCAATTAAATCCCCAAACACAGAAAGTCAGGGAATATACCATATCCGACGGCCTTCCCAGCAATTCCATTTCTGCCATCGAGGGAGACGCCAACGGTAACCTATGGATAAGTACGAACTTCGGCATATCCCGCTTCAATCCCGGTACACAAACATTTGTCAATTTCTATGCAAGCGACGGCCTGCAAGGAAATGAATTCAGCAAAGGGGTATCATTTGCCAGCACCCAAGGAGAAATTATCTTTGGAAGCACCAGTGGTATTACCTACTTTAACCCCGGAGAAATCACAAGCCCCAACAAAAATCCGGAAATACGCATCACAGACTTTTACGTGCACGATAAAGCGGTAAGATTGGGCATGAAATCCGGACGCTACGATATTGTCACAACCTCTGTGACGAATTCCGACAAGTTCCACCTGTCGCACAAAGACAACTCGTTCAGCATCGAACTCTCTGCCATGGAGTTTTACAGTCCTGAGCGCATCAGCTATTCCTATACATTCAACAGCAATACATGGGTGAATCTGCAGTCCGGTGTCAACCGAATATCATTCAGCGAACTGACACCGGGCACTTATCACTTCCAAGTAAAGGCAAGGGACTATAATTCCTATTCCGAAATAAAAAAACTGACTATTATCATTTCCCCGCCCTGGTATGTCTCATGGTGGGCAAAAACCATATATTGCCTGGCGGCTGCCATCATCGCCATTTTCATCATAGTGCAAATACGCCAACGGTATCGCGCACGCCAGGAAATGCTGGAACATATACATGCCGAGCAACTGAATGAGGCCAAGTTACAGTTCTTCATCAACATCTCCCACGAGATACGCACCCCGATATCGCTCATCATAAGTCCGTTGCAAAAACTAATGGCAACGGACTCCGATACGGAACGCCAGCAAAGTTACAATATAATCTACCGCAACGCCGAACGCCTTCTGCGCCTCGTCAACCAACTTATGGACATCCGAAAAATAGACAAAGGCCAGATGCAACTCAAGTTCCAGGAAACGGATATCGTGAGCTTCATACAGGACTTGCATTATACATTTGCCTACCAAGCCAATACCAAACATATCAAACTGGCCTTTCATTCCGAAGTGAAAGAACTGAAAGCATGGATAGACCCGAAGAACTTCGATAAGGTTATCTTGAATATACTCTCCAACGCATTCAAATTCACACCGGAAAATGGTAACATACAAATCCGCTTACGCACCGGCAATAATCCGGATGCCGCTGAGAAAGCGTTGAGCCACTATTTCGAAATCAGTATAGAAGATGACGGAATCGGCATCAATGAAACCGAATTAGAACGTATCTTCGACCGCTTTTATCAGATACGCAACAGCCAAAACAACTCAAACATAGGTACAGGCATCGGTCTACACCTCACCCGCTCACTGGTAGAGCTGCATCATGGCAGCATCACCGTTGAGAACAATCAAGGAACCTCCGGATGCCGTTTCATCGTCCGTCTGCCCTTAGGAAAGGAACATCTCAAACCGGAAGAGATAGATAATTCAGCCATTAAGCAGGATTCCGTACACATAACTACGGCGTTGCCCACACCACCGCTTATAGAAGCATCCCCGAAAACACGCTCAAAATCCAAGTATCGCGTACTAATCGTGGAAGATGATGATGAAATACGCCGCTACATCTGCCGGGAACTGGGGCGCGATTTTCACATGCAAGAGTGCTGCAATGGCAAAGAAGCATTTACACAGATTCTCAAAAAAGCTCCTGATTTAATTATCAGTGACATCATGATGCCCGAAATGGACGGTATGACTCTCTGCTCAAAAGTGAAACAGAACATTAATATCAACCACATTCCCGTTATCCTGCTCACAGCCAAAAGTCGTGAAGAAGATAATCTGGAAGGACTCAGCATAGGGGCCGATGCCTATATAACGAAACCTTTCAGCATTGAAATACTCCGGCAAAGCGCTGTCAACCTGATCAAGAGCCGGGAAAGACTGAGAAACAATTTCCAGGGCAGCCAGGCACAAAAAGAGCGAATCCAGAAATTAGAGATAGAATCACCGGATGAACGCCTATTGGACCGCATTATGAAAGTTATCAATGACAATATAGCCAACCCGGAACTAAGTGTCGAAATGGTAGCTGAAACCGTAGGCATCAGCCGCGTCCATCTGCACCGTAAACTGAAAGAGCTGACCAACCAGTCCACTCGCGACTTGATACGCAACCTCCGGCTGAAACAAGCAGCAAGCCTGCTGGCAAGCAAACGCCAAAGCATCAATGAAGTTGCAGCCCTGACAGGTTTCACCAACGTTGCCTATTTCTCAACCGCCTTCAAAGAGTTATACGGAATGACGCCTACTGCCTATATGGAACAGAATGCAGCATCGGCATCTTCCGACACAGAGTGATACAAATGAAAGGGGTTGCTTCTGAATGAAACAACCCCTTCATCTGTCTAAAAGACCATGTGTTTAAGAGTCTCTTTATTTGTCTCTCTGACAAGGAGACTCATTCATAAATAAATAAGTTTTCCGGTAGCCGCCAAAATCCACCACGATCTTCTCAAATACAATTCCCGGATCCAAAGGTTTCAATGTAAGGGTCTGCAACCCATTCTGCGGTGCCGGTAACTCCAGTTTCACCTTACTTTCAACCACTCTTCGGGCAACTGTGGGGTATAAAGCTGTGTACACATTCTCCGGTTCTTCATTCAAATTGGCATTGAAATTAATTGTTTCTACATTGCCGCCGTTAAAGCCCACTTCATATTTATGCCCTTTTATATCGTGAAATGCCAGTGTTGATTTCACCACAATGTGGACAGTTACTTCCGTAATATCTTTGGGTATTTCCATTTTATAAGAAAGGGAAGCACCGGCAACATCTTTAGTGTAAGGCATCAACGCCATACCGCTCAATGTACGTCCCATATAAGGAATAACCGTCCATTGTGCCTCGTCAGCGTCCTTCTTCTCAAAATAGTGTTCGGCTTCCATTGCCACTACACCGTCCGAGGATTTGAAAACATATCCCCCCACAGCATTTTCCGGTTCTTCGATGCGATATACCTCCGGCTGCTTATCTGCCGGGAAATTATCATTCCACGAAGTATAACCGATGTGCTTCTGTATCATCATGTTTTTCCATTTACCTCCCGACATCACATTGTTGTAGTCATCGCACAAGTCCTTGTCACGCTTAAAAGTCTGTTCAACCTTGTCGGCCCAATAATTTGCCTGCGGATTATTCTCCTTGTAAAGCTTATGGTTCATAGCTTGCGCATAGTACATCTCATACAAATTGGCCATTGCCTGCACAGGGAAAAGAATCAGTTGCTTATAAGCATCCTTATATTCCGGTTTGAGTGCCGTATACTGGCGCAACGCTTCCGCTTCGAGCTTAATAAACTCATCAGAAACCTGCTTCCACTCTCCGGTCTCCAGATTGTAAGTCTTGCGGTCAAGCATTTCAGCAGTAACTCTACCGGCATATTTACTATATAAATTCAAAATGCGCATAGCCTCGTCCGCCTGCTCTTCACCAAACTGCTGGGCGCAGAATTGACGTGGATGATCCAACAGGTTATCAACCGTATAGCGTTTGGGATTCCAAGCCATGTCGAGGAATAAAGTGATGGGATATTCCATCGGTTTCAAGTCGCCGACGTTAAGTACCCACAGCTTGTCAACTCCATAATCGTAGGTCAACTGCAATTGTTCCCACATATTCTGAATCGGAGTCACATTGAGCCATTTTGTGTTTCGGGGTGCTCCCACATAGTCCACATGATAATAAATACCCCAACCTCCGGGACGTTTTCTTTCTTCCGGATTCGGCAAACGACGTACGTTTCCCCAATTATCATCGCTCAACAGCATAATCACATCATCGGGTACTCTGAGCCCCATGTCATAAAAACGCTGCACTTCTTTATACAAAGCCCATACCTGCGGACGTTTTTCCGGAGCCTTCCCCGTCACTTCCTTAATGATGCGCCGTTGGTTCTTGAAAATCTTTTCCATTAAACGCATATTCTCTTTGTCGCGCGATACATATTTATCATCCTCTCCTTCTTTTCCACCCATAGGTGTATCGCCATCTCCCCGCATACCGATAGTTATCAAGTCCTCCGTATCAACGGCACGTTCAATGCCTTCACGAAAAAAGCGGTCAATCACTTTCTGGTTGGAAGCATAATCCCACGCACCATACTCTTTACGTTTTCTCGCCCACTCCTGATGATTGCGCGCCATAGGTTCATGATGGGATGTACCCATAATAACTCCCATTTCATTGGCCGTCTTGCTGTTTTCCGGATCATCCGCATAAAAACTCCACCCCCACATCGCAGGCCACATAAAGTTACCACGCAAACGCAAAATAAGTTCAAACACACGTGCATAGAAACGATGATCGCCATAGTTCGTGCCATAAGTATGTTTCACCCAACCTGTCAAACAAGGAGCCTCATCATTCAAGAAAATGCCACGATACTTCACTGCCGGCTCGCCCGCCGTATAGCTTCCACGAACAATAGACAAATTCTGCTGAGGAACCACCGGTACATCAGCCCAGTCATACCAAGGAGAAACACCTATCTGTTCTGAAAGCTCGTATACTCCGTAAATTGTTCCGCGCTTGTCACTTCCTGCAATGACCAACGCTTCTTCCACATCCTTTAAAGGAGCAGACACTACCGTCATCAAATATTTTTCATTCTTACCGTTCAGCAATGAAGCGTCTATCTTCTTCGATTTCACCAGTTCTTTGATATAACGGCTTCTAAGAGTGCCCACTATAACCATACGCTTGGCACCCGGCTCGAACTGCAAATCAGCAGTCTTACCGGTTACCAGCTTAAAATCGTTCTGAAGATTTTTTGCCGCTATCATCACACCGGCATCTTCCTGCTCATCTATCAATATGGCATTGGGCGCTCCATTTTCCACAAGCGTAAAACGGTCGGAAGCCAATTGGCTAAAGGTTATCCCCTTATTATCTATGGCCCCTGCATTCAAACACAAAACGGAAAGTAATAACAGCCCCAAACTTTTTTTCATTTTCATAATGTGAATTCTTTATTTATCATATGTAACAGTGAGGAATTTACAGTTCCCCCTTAATTCATAAACAATTATTTATGTTTACAGCGCATTATCAATTCAACGTAGCTCTTTCAAACATATATTCCTTACCGGGTTCTGTCTCTACATCGTACTCGTAAACCTTATAAAGTACGGGCAACTGAAGCGTATTCAAGCTCTTCGATTTCAGAGGTGCCGCAACTTCAGCCGGTGCATATAGCATATTCGGACAATCGCCTACCGCCGGTTTCAAGCCATCTCCCTTTAAAGGAACATAACTGCGAATACGCAACATACCACCAATACGCGAATGTACTTTAGCCTTAAGCAGTTGCGCTCCTTCCCATTGCATGTCAACAACAAAACCGCCACGAGCTACCAAACCACTGATACTTCCTTCATTCCACTCCTCCGGCAAAGCAGGAAGCAATTGTACTGCCCCATCATGGCTTTGCAGCAACATTTCAGCCACACCTGCCGTATAGCCGAAATTACCGTCTATCTGGAAAGGAGGGTGTGCATCAAACAAATTGGGATAGGTACGGCCTTCGGGAAATTCCCGCATTTTGTCGTCGCCCGGAAGAATACGAAGCATGTTCTTTATAATTTTATAAGCATGATTACCGTCGAGCATACGTGCCCAGAAGTTTATTTTCCAACCGATACTCCAACCTGTCGCAGCGTCACCCCGTTGCAAAAGTGTGTTTTTAGCTGCTTGAAAAAGTTCGGGATGAAGCCGCGGTGATATCTGGTTACTTGGATACAAACCATAGAGATGTGAAATATGACGATGATCATCACGAGGATTATCAGCATCTATCAACCATTCCTGAAGCTGATTATGACGTCCTATCTGCATAGGCGGCAACTGCTTGAAAGCAACAGCCAAGGAATCTTGATATGCCTGGGACTCACCTAATATACGGGCTGCGAGCATTGTATTATAAAGTGCATCGAAAGCTATCTGATTGTCCATAGTACATCCTGCAGTAATGGAAGAACCGGCATACCCATGTTCAGGCGATACAGAAGGAGCTGTTACCAACCAACCGTTCTGAGGATGTTTCACCAAATGGCTCAAATAAAAATCTGCCGCGCCTTTCATTACCGGATAATAGCGGCGCAAAAACTCTTTGTCACCGGTGAAAAGATAATGCTGCCATAAGTGCTGTGTAAGCCAAGCCCCCCCATTGGGCCACATTCCGAAATAGGCAGCATCTATCGGCCCACAAGCACGCCACAAATCCGTATTGTGATGAGCCACCCAGCCACGTGCTCCGTAAACAGTTTCAGCAGTTTTCTTGCCGCTTACGCTCAAATCGCTAACCATATCAAAAAGCGGTTGGTGGTTTTCCGACAAGTTTGTCACTTCGGCAGGCCAGTAATTCATTTCCGTATTAATATTGATCGTATATTTACTGTCCCAAGGAGCATATACGCTATTGCACCACAAACCTTGCAGATTAGCAGGCTGTCCACCGGGTTGCGAAGAAGAAATAAGCAAATAACGACCATACTGAAACATCAGTGCCATAAGGTTCTGGTCCTTTCCTTCACCAAAAGCAGCAACCCGTTTATCTGTCTCCAACGTAGATGTTTCGGTAGAAGGTATGGAAAACTTCACACGATCGAACTGCTCCTTATAGGCAGCTATATGATTGGCCAGAGCTTGCTCATACGGTATTTTTACAGCACGTTTCAGGCTGGTAGAAACGAGTTTTGAAGCATTACCGCTCACATCATGATAGTTCACGAAGTTCGTCGCAGCAGATATGTAAAGAGTCGCTACGGTAGCTTGGTTTACAACCACAGATTCATTCGACTTTCCGGACTTTCCATTATGTTTCACCAATACCCTGCATTCGGCATTTAATGCCGCAGGAATCCCTTCCTGCTCCGCACCTTCACATTTCACTATCAGTTCATTTCCCTTAGCCGTTACCGCATGTTTCAATGGTGAGTTATAACTCAAATCAAAGTTCAACGCTTTCGGCTTATCAGCCTCCATGCGTACAACAATTACATCATCGGCAAACGACGAAAAGACCGTACGTGTATATGTCACCCCATCCACCATATATCGGGTAACGGCTACGGCATTTTCTATATCCAGTTCACGATAGTAGTTTTCAACATTCTTATGTTCCGGTTGGTTTATGAACAAATTGCCCATGGTGAGAAAACGCATACCATGCTGTCCGGTGAAAAAATTCTCATCTATCATTTTTTGTGCTTCCGACAGACGGTTGGCGAACACAAGCTCACGCACTTTAGCCAAAGCCTCTTTTCCTTTCGGATTGTCATTGCTATAAGGACCGCCTGCCCAAAAAGTTTCTTCATTCAGCTGAATTTCTTCCTTATCTGTACCACCGTAAACCATAGCGCCCAAACGAGAGTTACCCACCGGCAACGCTTCTACCCAGCGATGTGCCGGTGCCGAGTACCATAATTTCATCCGAGTTGCTTCCTGCTTGTTCACCAATGCCCTATATCCCAACAATTGCAACATTGTTTCAGCATAACGTGCACCCAACATGCGGTATCCACGAGCGGTAAAATGCAGATTATCCCCTGCTGCCGGACAACCGGCAGATGAAACGACATGCGCCGTTGGGATTACCTGTGGCAGTGTATCTATGATTTCATTCATACTTGCACAAATACCCTTTTGGTCGGCATGTACCACTTCTCCGGCCAAAAGAGGCACTTCCTCCGCTTTCAGATTTAAATCAGCCAATAAGTTTTCATAAACGCCTTTCAGTTTTTCCGGCCATTCCCTGTCACCTGTATTTGATTCCCCCTGATGCACCAGAATACCTTTAATCACCCCGTCTTTCTGTGCTTTCTTAGCTAAGTCTACCAACCAAGCATACGGATTATTATCATAAGACTTCACGATATTTTTCAGCCAACCCGGTTGAGTAGCAATATGTTCTGCACAATTCTCTTTATCGAACAGTTCAATACGACATCCCCCGATAGCCACATTGATAACACCCACTTTGACATTCGGTGGCAGATTATCCACCATAGTACGTCCAAAATAGTCGCAAGGGGTCAGTCCCGTATGGCAACGAGACAATGGAGGAAGAGCCTTATACCACTCTCCTTTTACTCTTCCGCGCTCAGGACAATCCACAGCAGACATCATCAAGAAACGTTCGCTTATTCCTATGCTATCCTGCGGTTCCACGCGTGCGTTACCTTCCATATTAGATTGCCCGAAAGCCAAATAAATATGAAAGTCCCTATCTTGCGCGTACATAGCTGAGCAGCTCCCTAAAAAAAGGCATACCAGCAATAAATCAATCACTCTGTTTTTCATTTCTATTTTTCAATTTTATAATAGTTAATATCCTTGAGGAAATATAATCCGATAGTTCCCGCTCAAATGCATAAAAGCAAACAAACGAAGTAGTCCGTCATAATAAGCGTCAAAATAACCGTCATCGTAAGGCACGTGTTTGACATTCCATAAACGATCGACAAACTCCCGGCTCTTATCATGTGTACAAACCAATGAGACCGCAGCAGTAGTAGCAACCAGTCCCAAAGAATGTCTCAACTTCTTATACCCTCCGGCACCCAGCAGTTCTGTCACCGTTGTACCATCTACATTGTATTGATCTACAAAGCTATCTATACCTTGGGAATAAAAAAAGTTTTGTATCTTATTTCCATATTCTTGCTGCCATTTTCTGTCCGCACATGCCCATGAATAATCCAATGCTATATTCATAGGTACACGCCATGAATCAAAACGAAAAGCATCTCCTATAACCCGTTTACTGCCAAGCAATGTGCCATCATAGTTATTATAATCAGGATTAAGCCCTGTTACAGGGTGAATACTTTTATGCAAATATTCACGACTTTTCCGGGCACACGCCCGCCAGAATTCGCTCCTGCCGTCTTCTGCCCACCTGGCCCATACCTCATAAAATGCGGGAACATGGTAAGAAGGATCCGTAAACCTTCCTCCAAAAGGATCCGGCGTAAATGTTATCAACTGATGTTCCAAATTAATCAAAGGGGCAACACGCTCCATACCTATTTTCTGCATCGAGCAATCCAATATGTTTTGAGCCTCGGCAAGATAATTAATTCCCGTTGAATTACCCCAACGATTAGAAGCAAAAATAAGTGATGTTACATAATAAAGTTCCCCATCGGACGCCGGTCCTTGAGCATTACGCGTGCCGTCCGTCTTACAGCTCCATGCAAAATAACCTTTCAGCGGTCCCTCCTGATGCTGCATATATTTCTTGCCCCATCGCCACAAACGATCAAAAATATCTTTCCTATCAAACTGAACGGCAATCATCAATCCATAAGACATTCCCTCTGTACGTACATCATGATTTTTTATGTCGCTGATATAAGCCATTGAATCCCCCACTTCAAAATAGACCTTATCCGGTCCATAAAAAACACTTTCGAATACCGATTTCAACTTTTTATCAATGTCCTTTTGCTTATAGCCCAATTCCGCAAAGAGATTACGATAGCGTCTCGTTGCAAAAGCACCTTTGGTATAGGGCAGCCTCTCTTCGCCTAAACGTTCTATCTCATTTGCCCAAGGCATCCATTTCAAATAGTCCACATCCTCAAACATATCCGCTTTCGAAACAAAGGTATCTACGTCTGTTTTACCCAACAGAAATTTATCAATAAAAGCTTCCACTTCCGGATACTGACTCTCCGGCAACATACAATGCATATGACCTCCCTGAATAGAAAAGCCCATACGATCTTCTATGCCAAAAGCCTTCCATACCATTCGTGCAGCCTGACAAGATACGTAGTTCGACTCTTCTGCCAACCATTCATAATCTGTATTTCCAAGTACCAGCAAAGCACGAGGAGCAATCAATGCTGCCAGTTCATGATGATCAATCGGCAAGCGATTTACATTCTTACCTGCAAACTGGCGCATACTCTCCAAAAACCATGCATAACTGGTACGCCCCAAAGTTTCCACATTCCCTAAGGTTTCCGAAACACGCCAGGCATCAACCCCTCCGCCTCCGGGTTCTTGGGCGATAGTCAACGCAATACGCTCATCAAAAGCACCTGCAAACAATGCCATTTTACCGGCAAATGAACAACCGGATACTGCCAAATGTGAAAGATCAATACGCGATTTTTTTTCAACCTTTTCCAACCCATCAATCAATCGGCTGATCCCCCATGGCCATGCACAGTAAGCCCCCATATCCGTTTGATCTGGATATAAACGATTTATCGGCTCATTACCACGCTTTTGTGTATGAGACATGACCTGTGTGAAATTAAATGTAATCTGTGCGATTCTCCTTTTATCAAACAACTGTACCGGAAGAGAACCTGTGGGTCTGCCAATCCCAATAATAGCAGGAAAAGGGCCATTGCCCTCAGGATACTTGATAGGAGCCGTCAATAGCAGCGTCTCACCATTCTCATGTACAACAACCCGCAGCGTATCGTTAATTAAAGTAGCCTCTATACTATCCTTTGAGACAACCGGCTTCATCCCCAATTCATAATGTTGTAATTGACGGGCTATCTCAAAACGATGACGTTCCCAATCCTTGAAGTCTGTTGAACGCCCGCTTCCATCAGCCCATGCAAAAGGATCCGGAAGAGTAGTTATCTCCGGCAATTTGTCTATTGCAGGCATCTCGGGAACACGAAAGTTGTCATTTGCACATTCTTTGTCATAGACCAAAGGTATCGCTGTTTGCCCGAAAGTCATCATCTGAGATAATAACAAAGCAACTAAAGTAATTCTCGTTTTTTTTGTGTTTGCCATAATATGTAATTTTTTAAGGTAACATGCCTCTACTTTTTAAAGAAATGATATAGCAAGGGAATATCAGCCAATTATCACCATTCCGCCATTGCAAGGAATAGTGATTTGCACTTCTTGCCTTTTGTTTAATTTTACAGTCTGCAAATCTCCCTCTAAATCTTTATTATCGCTATAAACTTTCACTTCTTTTCCTGCTTCAATCATAGGAAGTTTTACTTTTAACTTCAATGGCTCTTTTTGCGCATTTACTCCGGCAATGTACCAAGTATCCGCATGGCGACGGGCAAGCAAAATGTATTTTCCCGGATAACCGTCGATAAACTTCACCTCGTCCCAAACTGAAGGAACGGTCTTCATAAAGTCCATAGCCCAAACAGGGGCATCAGTCAAATTATTAGGAGCTAAAGCGAAATGCTGTACAGGACTTTGAAATAGGACAGCCGTAGCCAATGCAAACACATCGGAAGTAACACGACGGCTGCCACCCGGTTTATTCCCTGCATTATAATATTTATTCAAAGCGCTGCCACCAAAATCCATACTTCCCACCGTATTGCGTATAAACGGGTGTAAACAAGCATTGAATGATTCAGCATCACAACTGCCCTGAGAGAAATGCAGATTTTCACTGGCAAGTACAGCTTCACAAGCTACAAAATTAGGATACATCCGTTCCCATCCGCGAGGTAGTGTACAACCATGGAAAATAACCATCAGTCCATAATCATTGGCATCTGCAAGAATATCTTCATAAAGCTGCATGGTTACCTGCTTGTCACTGCCGATAAAATCAACTTTTATTCCTCGTATACCTATACTTTGCATCCATTTCATTTCTTTCCGGCGCATAATTGTATTATTCATAATGCCTCTCGGAGATTGAGGAGCATCATTCCAATACCCGTTGGAGTTATACCAAAGATAAAGTGCCACCCCTTTAGATGCAGCATAATCAGCCAATTCAGCTATCTTGTCCCGTCCTACCCAGCTATCCCATAGCGCATCGACCAATACGGAACTATAACCCATATCCGCACTAAAGTCAATATAGCGTTTTTGTTCATCATAGTTCATGCTATTATCACCACCAATAATCCAACTCCATGTACCGCATCCATACTGGAATTCCTGCGAAGCTTCATATAACGGTTTTACCACATCAAACATAACAGTAGTTTCCACTATTGGCGCCAATGTTCTCCCAACAGTGACAGTACGCCAAGGAGTTTCACCCGGCAAGGCCATACCCGGTGATACTGTTCCATTTCCATTATATTCACCTTCTTGTGGAAAACCGATTGTGTACAATCCATTTTCTTTTCCCAACAAGCGGCTTCCGCAATAAGCGCTACTTACTCCGGTTTCTGAAATCAATACCCAACCTTTATCTTCATTCTTGAACAGACAAGGAAAAGTATAACCATTCCCCCAACCGTTCTTCCCTATCACATCGTCCACTGTATAACTTGTTTCATAACTGGGAGATGTCCTTGCAAATCCCCCCATCGGCGCTGCCTGCGGACAAAGGAAAGTCGTACTGCCCTTGGGAAGCACAAATCCTGTAGCCTCTTTCTTTACAATACAACACAATGTATTGCCTTGTGGATAAATCCGATATTTAAATGCTATGTCATGATTGCTAACTTGAAAAACGATATCATATATCTTTTTTCCTTCTTTGGAGAATGTGTAAGTCTGCACATTTGCCTGATATTGCGGATTACTATTCTTAATCGTAAGAAGCTGATATTCTTCATTGACAGATGAAAGCTGACCAACGTTAGTTAATGCCATCTGCTGAGTAAAATCCCCAAGATTTGTTTCGATTCCTAATGGAGATTTCTGAAGGAAAGTGACACCTTCATATAACACACTGTAAGAAGGCATTCCCCCTTCATCCGACACAATAACACACAATTTCCCGTCCGGACCATACAACTTACTTTCTTTGCCAAATGCAAACGTACTTACCCAAACGAACACACAAAAAAACAAGATATGTTTTACCATTTTCTTTTAGATTAATTCTTTAGTCAACTATATATTTGCAAAGAAAAGCATCCTTTATCAAATTGCATTCTGACCATGTTTCAGAAACTTTCGCCTATGTTACAAATTGGCTTCTTTTACGCATATACTTCTTCTAAAAGCATTAAAATTCATCATAAAATCATATTTCGTCAAAAACTTTATAGAAATTATCAGGCATAACGAAAGTTTCCATAAATTTGCCCTTAATAGAAAACACGCAATATGAAACACATAATCACTATATTTTTTATATTTCTTTCATTACCTGCCATCGCAGAGAAATACTGTGTTTTTACTCCGATCAAGGGGACAGAAGGTTTGGGTGGAAACAGAGTACGCAACATTACCCAATTACCGGACGGTCGCATGATGATAATCACCGAAGGCTTATTAAACCTATACGACGGAACCGATTTCAATTATTTACACTATAATCAAAAACATTTTTGCCCATTGTCTGCATATTCAGGTTTCCATCACGAATACATAGATTCCCACGGATATATGTGGATCAAGAACCAATATCAACTTATGGTTGTAGATATAAAGCATGAATGTCTTGTGGAACAACCGGACAGCCTACTCGCCACATGGGGCATCAGTTCCCCTATAAAAGACTTCTTTATGGATAAGACTAAAAATATATGGATTATAAATGATAAAGACGAATTAATCCTTGTAGACAAAGACAATATGAAGGCAAAAACATTTTTGCCTTATGCATCTTCAACAGGCAACACTACCGACCAGCTCTATGATCTTGGTGTACTGGAAGACCAATTATACCTTTTTTACCGTTCCGGTTTATTGATTTGCTATAATCTTAAATCACATCAAGAAATATACAGACAAAAGCTACCGGATGAACTCCCTGAAGGGAAATACGAAAATACTTCCTATGTAGTACCCGGTAACAATACTTTTTATCAATTGCGTAACGGAAACAAAGGAGGAGTAATGCTGAATTACGATATAACAAGAAAAAAATGGAATATTGTATTTCAGACGGACTATCGGCTAAACAGCCTGTCTATCGATAAAGACAATAGCATATGGATCAGCTGTTATATGGGATTATGGAACATTGATGCCGGACTGACAAATAAACAATATATACCTAACCTCAAATTAGTAGACGGACGCACTATAAATACAGAGGTGAGCACACTCTATAATGACAATCAAGGAGGTATGTGGTTAGGCACTTTGGACCGGGGAATACTCTATTATCATCCTAATCGTTTCCGTTTTCAAAATATAGGTAACAGTTTGTTTCCAACCGCCAAAGACGTAAATATATCCGTAACATGTTTTACAACAGATCAAAAAAACATATTAGTAGGCACGAAGAAAGGCCTGTTTTATTATACTCTTGCCGACGGCAATTTAATCTCATACTCACAGGAATTATCCACTATCCATTGCAATGTTTTACTAAAAGATAGCCAGCAACGCATCTGGCTGGGAACTACCGGACAAGGGTTAATTTGTATAATGCCAAACGGCATAATCAAACAGAATATATTACCCGAACACACCATCCGCTCCGTCATAGAACTGTCAGACGGAACGCTATATTTATGTATCGACAATCAAGGGTTCGGTAGGTTTATCCCTGCCACTGAAAAATTTGAAAAAGTTACAGAAGTGCCTGAAATAAGTACTTTTACAGTTTACCAATTGATTCCCTATAAAAAAGACTGCTTAGCAGGTATCGGACAAAAAGGCTGGTTTATCTATAATTACAAAAAGAAAGAATACCGCTTTTTCCCTACTTCCCATATATGTAATTCTATCCTAACAGATAATCAAAAACAAATATGGATTGGCCTGGAAGACGGATTATTGCTATGGAACCCGAATACCGAACAACAAAAAACGTTCTATACAACTGACGGATTAGTCAACAATTCCATACGGTCCATTATTCAGAGTGAAGATAATATAATTTGGCTATCCACTTCCAATGGGATAACACGTATTACAGCAAATAATCTTCAAGAACCATTATCTTATTCATTTGCCAATTTCAATCAATATGACGGTGTAATAACGGACGAGTTCTGCGAACGCTCCGTTTTTATAGCAACCGACGGTACAATTTATTGGGGCGGTATCAATGGCTTTAACAAATTCACAATATCTCCGACTGTAACAGACAAACCATATTCAAGTCCCCTATTTACTGGATTCAAATTATTAGGAGAACAAGTAGAGAAAGGCAAAAATTACAATGGTAATCCAATATTGTCTCAACCTATAGCTCAGACTAAGGAAATCACACTAAAACATAACCAGAATTTCTTTTCTTTAGAATTTTCCGCTTTAAATTATATTAATCCCACACAGACGTACTATCGTTACCAGCTAACAGGCATTGATCATTCTGAAAGAGAAATCCGTTCTTCTGCCGGCAAAGGACATGCCACCTATACCAACATTCCACCCGGAACCTATACTTTTCGGGTACAAGCAGCCGATAATAATGAGATATGGTCAAATAAATATGCAGAAATGAAGATTACAGTAAAAGCTCCATTCTGGAAAACGACATATGCTTACATATTTTATATTCTGCTCATCTCAGGAAGTATCTTACTCTTCATCCTTACATATATACGACGCAAGCGCCGGAAGCTGTTGCGTGACCAAAAAGAAAAATTGGATGAGATGAAAACTACTTTCTTACAGAATGTCAATGAAGAATTGAAAGAGCCTGTCAACCGAATAATATCCCCTTTAGACAGTATGCTGAAATATATGAATGAAGGGAAAGACAAACTGCAACTTGAGGAGATCCGAAACCATGCCACAGAACTGAAAAAACTAATCAACCAGCTTTCAGAAGGTATACTTTCCCCTTTATCATCGGATGAGAATGAATGGACACAAGAGGAATTACTGGTTAACATGCGCCAATTACTGGAACAGCAAGAGAAGCGGAAAGAGCAGCTCAAAACAGCTCCAAAGCCAGTCTCCGACAATTCTTTACTATCGGTTGCCGATGAAGCTTTTCTTCGTAAAGTGCTGCAATATATAGAACAAAATCTCGATAATCCCGAATATTCAGTGGAAGTCTTGAGTCGTGATATGGGAATGGACCGCACCGGACTATATCGAAGATTGATTTCAGTGGTAGGAAAAACACCTACTAATTTCATCCGATCCATCCGCCTAAGACGTGCAGCCCAACTCCTGAAAGAAGGCTACACTGTTGCCGAAGTTGCCGACCTTGTTGGATTCAACACTTCCAGTTATCTAAGTAAATGTTTTCAGGAAGAATTTGGCATGCGGCCTTCCCAGTACATAAATCAGTGGAAAAACCGATAAACCGCCCTATTTTTCAACGAGAGTGTTGCTTTCCGCAACATTTGTAATCAACCTCCAAGTAGTTTCAGCCTACTTTTGCAGTATTATTCAAACATAAAAACAAAGTATCATGAAAAATGCAAAAGTGGGAATTAACGGAATATTTTTTCTAATATCCGACCGGGTAGCCACACCCCCAAAAAGTATAATACATAATAAAAAACTACTCAAAGCCCAATCTGTGTAAGTTTAAATAATATAAACATATAACATATTATCAATATGAGAAGAAGTATTATCATCATGGCTTTATGCCTGCTCACGTCATGGACATGGGCACAAGAATTCCAGAAAACCACATCGGGTATTAAAACTACTATTTCCGGAAAACAAACCGATATAGAAATTCAGTGGTTCGGTCCCAATACCCTTCGTGTTTTAAAAACGCCCCAAGGCAAAAGCGTTAAAAAAGAAAGTCTTTCTGTCATTGCCCAACCTCAAAACTCCGGTATTAAAATTACTACTCCCGGAAATGGCTGTATTGTCATGAAAAGCCAAACGCTGACAGTGATTCTTAACCCCCAAACAGGTATTATTACTTATGCAAAGCCTAATGGTGACGCATTACTTATTGAACAAGAGAATGTCAAGGCTTTTACTCCTGTTAACGATGCCGGACGCTCCACCTATAGCGTTTATCAAGGCTTCACAACAAGCAAAGAAGAAGGTCTTTACGGACTCGGACAGTTGCAAAATGGGCAAATGATGCAACGTGGCATGACTAAGCATCTGGTCCAAGGCAATGTGGAAGACGTTTCCCCATTTTTCCAATCTACCAAAGGCTACGGAGTGTTCTGGGACAACTACTCAGGTACAACCTACACCGACAACGAGCAGGAAACCTCCTTCTGTTCCGAAGTTGGCGATTGCATAGACTATTACTTTATGTATGGCGGTTCTGCCGATGGAGTTATAGCCGAAGTACGTGCATTGACCGGTGATGTACCGATGATGCCTCTATGGAGTTATGGTTTCATGCAGAGTAAAGAGCGGTATAAAAGCCAGGAAGAAACAGTAGGAGTCGTGAAAAAGTATCGCGAGTTGGGGATTCCCCTGGATTGTATCATTCAAGACTGGCAATACTGGGGGCACAATTATCTTTGGAACGCTATGGATTTTCAGAATCCTGCTTTCAGTCGTCCCAAAGATATGATTGACGAAGTACATGCCCTGAATGCCCGTATGATGATTTCCATCTGGTCCTCATTCGGCCCTGCTACCAAGCCTTACAGAGCTTTGGATAAAGAAGGATTACTCTTCGACATCGAAACCTGGCCGCAATCCGGTGTTGACGGTTGGCCGCCCAACTTGGAATATCCCTCCGGAGTACGTGTATATGATGCTTACAGTCCCAAGGCCCGCGATATTTATTGGGAACATCTCAATAAAGGAATCTTCCAACTTGGCATGGACGGTTGGTGGATGGACTCTACTGAACCGGATCACTTCAACCACAAAGAAAGCGATTTCGACCGTCAGACCGGACTAGGCTCCTACCGTAGTGTACGCAATGCCTATCCACTTGTCAGCGTAGGCGGTGTTTCCGATCATCAACGTGCCCTAACACAAGACAAACGTGTCATCATCCTGACCCGCTCCGGTTTCTTAGGGCAGCAACGTTACGGTTCCAATGTTTGGTCTGGTGATGTCCAATCCTCTTGGGATATGTTCCGCAAACAAATAACAGCAGGGCTAAATTTCTCGCTGACCGGTATGCCTCACTGGAACTCAGACCTCGGTGGCTTCTTTGCCGGTTCATACAATACAAGTTGGGGAGACAACAGTGCAACCCGTAATCCGATGTATCAGGAGCTTTATGTCCGCTGGTTGCAATTTGGTGTTTTCTGTCCAATGATGCGCAGTCATGGCGCTGATGTCCCCCGCGAGTTCTATTGGTACGGCAAAAAAGGCGAACCGATTTACGATGCCTTGGTTGATGCGGTCAAACTACGATACACTCTGCTGCCTTATATCTATTCCACCTCTTGGGATGTAACACATAACCGCTCTACTTTCATGCGTGCACTCTTCATGGATTTCGTGAATGACAAGCAAACATGGAATGTCAATGACGAATACATGTTTGGAAAGGCATTTCTCGTAGCCCCGGTACTTCACGCCCAATACACCCCGGAGGTACAACAAAAGACTTTAGAGGAAAATGAAGGTTGGAACCGTGATTCCAAGAAATCAGCCAAAACACCTATACTTACTGACTTTACCCATTCCAAGAACATGGAAGTCTATCTGCCTGCCGGTACCCGGTGGTATAACTTCTGGACTAATGAAGCCATAGAAGGCGGACAGAAACTTGTCATTTCCACTACTTTAAACCGTATTCCTCTCTTTGTACGTGCCGGCAGTATCGTTCCATGCGGACCGGATGTTCAGTACACCGGCGAAAAGAAGTGGGATAACCTGACCCTATGTGTATATCCCGGCGAGAACGGCAATTTCACCCTTTATGAGGATGAGGGAGACAATTATAACTATGAAAACGGAGCTTATACCGAAATCCCAATGAATTGGGATAATGCCAGTAGAATTCTTACAATCGGTGCACGAAAAGGAGAATACAATGGTATGCTGCAAAAACGTCAATTCATAGTGAAAGCCATAGACGGCAACAGTAAAACAGTGACTTATACAGGAAAAAAAATAAGGGTTAAATTGTAATTATCCCTTGCACCTATAAATATACCGCCGCATGACAGCTAAATACCAGCTATCATGCGGCAGTCATTTAATGTCATCGCATTTTATCGGCCTTATCCGGTTTAAATCTCTCTATATTCCGGCCTCTCTTGCAAAGAAGTCTATCATTTTCTTGAGAGTATTTTCATTGAAAGTGACAGGACCATGTTGTCCGCCGGGAACAGAAATAAATTCTTCCAAACGTCCCTGTGCCCTCAGAGCCTCAGAGAAAAAGATACTTTGACAATTGGGAACCACAGTGTCCGCTTCACCATGAATAACAATAAATTTAGGATCGTTTTTATCTATATAAGTAATGGGATTTAGAAGAGCCAACATATCCAAATTATCGGCGGGTACCCCGCCGATCAAAGCTGCCTCAGGAGAATTAGCCCCTTTAGTGGTATTACAGTTCTCCATGCGTGTCATATCTATCGGTCCGAACCAATTAACTACCGCATCCACCCGGCTGCTGAAAGAAGGATACAACCCTACATTACCTTCTAAATCTACCGTCTTAGCCCCTATCGTATAAGATTTCACACCATTGGTTGTCCCCGCCAAAGAAGCTAAATGTCCACCCGATGAAAAGCCGGTAATTCCTATAAAAGAAGTATCCAACTTATACTTGGCAGCATTAGCACGAATGAAACGAATTGCAGCCTTCACATCATTAATCTGTGCCGGGAATTTGGCATCCCCGCTTGAACGGTGATTAATGGAAACCACTGCAAAACCTTTATCAAGCAACGACTTACCAAAAACCTGAAAGGCTGCTTGTTTCATATTATTAGCAAACCAGGCACTGCCATAAATAAGTACCACCACCTTATAAGAAGGCTCGTCCATATCAGGCAAGTAGATATCCAACTTATGACCTTCCAGTTTGTCATCCGCATAACAGATGTCCTCCCAACGACAATCGGAAATCTTATCTTCTATCTTAAAATAATCAAAATCAGCATATCCTCCCACTTCTTTCGTTGCGTAATTGAACAAAGCAAAGCGATAGCCCATGAAGTGCGGCATGGTATATTGCATCTTCAGGACGTTACCGATAGCTTTCCAATTACTTCCATCCAAGCTATAATAGAAATAGCCTTTATCGACTTTGTTCCTGAAGTCACACTCTGCTTTGAAATAAACAACCTGCTGGTTCAACGGTACTTTTTCCACCTCTGCGGGAGTTTCATTCTCACCATTCACCATCACAATATATTTCTTGCCATCAGTAACCTTAACACCTACCTGTCCATATTTACGCTGGAAAAGAGACAGTCCCGCAAAGTTTCCCTCTTTCATTCCTGAAACATCCATACTGACCGAACCTGTACAAACAGGACCGATAGTACGTTGCGTCAATATATTCTTAGCTTGTGTAAAAGAAGTCTCCATCCGACCAGTTGTCAACCGCAAATATCCCTTACGGGCAGAAAGAGACCACAACGCATTGTCCGGATTATGATTCCATTGCCATACTAACGGCAAGGCACGCTCTCCTTTCTTCCGGTTGAAATCATCAGAAGCAACAATACCCGGAATGAGTCCACGGCTATCGGGCAATTCCAACTTAGCAGGAGCACGCCCATTCACACCCAAAACAGGCCATCCATCTTTCCACTCAACCGGAACAAGATAAGGAATACGACCTACCGCACCGCAATCCTCAAACAGATAAGCAAACCAGCGTCCATCCGGTGTATCCACCAGCCCACCTTGTGCAATTCCACGATCCTGAAAAACGACTCGTCCTTCATAAGGTCCAGTTATCTTATCAGCACGATGCACAATCACAGTACGCACTCCGCCACGTGGCCAAGTGATATTAAAAAGATAATACTTCCCGTTTACCTTGAAAAGTTGTGAACCTTCAGCACCCAGCATGATATTATCTCCGGCCGGTGCACTGGCATTCTCTATCAGCACCCTCTCCGTACCCGGCTTTACGCCTGAAAGATCCGGTTTCAGCTCTGCCAAAAAGAGTTTCCCATTACCATATATCATGTAGATATGCCCGTCCTCATCAAAGAAAAAAGAATGATCATGATAAGCGGGAGAGAATTCCGTACACTTCCAGGGACCTTTTTCAAGATTTTTAGTGGTATAAAAATATGTCTTGCCCGTAGTCTGAGCGAAAGTGGAGAGATAGTACACTCCCTCGTGATAGCGAAGACAACTCGCCCACGACCCACGCCCATAAGTATTTTTCCCGTCATCCAAGTTCATGGTAGGTATATTGGCAAGCGTATCGTAAGCATAATTCACCAATTTCCAATTCACCAAGTCATTTGATTTCATAATAGGAACTCCCGGAGACATATGCATCGTAGTGCTGCTCATGTAATAAGTATCCCCCACACGCAGCATTGACATATCTGGTGCATCAGCATAAATCACAGGATTAGTTGCAGGCTTTTGCGCCGACAGCGGTAATAGTATGCAACAAAACAAGTTACATAAAAGTAAAAGAGTTTTTTGTTTTTTCATATTTGTATTAAACTACATGTAATTATCGTCTTTATATTAATTCTTATTGAAATAGCAATTGTGCGTACTGATGCAACGCCCTGCGCCAAGTCAGCCACTCATGTGCAGTTTCAGGAGATTCATAATAGGTATATTTTATCCCCTGTTTATCCAACATTTGCCTGAAAGCTTTTACAACACCGGGAAAAGGAGCCGGCTCGGAAGTCCCCAAACCCAGAAAGAAAGACTTGAATTGCCTGTTTACCGCTTTCCCATCTTTAAATTTTCCACCTAAAAAAGTATCAGCATCCAAAGGTTCCGTACTCGGATAGTTGGATGTACCGCTAAAACCACCATAATAGGCAAAAGCCTCCGGATAATTCATGGCAATGCGCATCGTTTGATTTGCCCCCATTGATAAACCGGCAATAGCCCGGCTCTCACGATTAGGCAATGTACGGAACTTCTCATCAATCATTGGTATGACCTCTTGCATCAGCACTTCCTCAAATACCGTTGTCTGGAAAGGAGTTTGTTCGCTCGGCCTGGTTGCATAACCATTATCCATGACAATCAGCATCGGGACTGCTTTCTTCGCAGCAATCAGATTATCCAATATCAAATTCGCTTTACCCTGACTGCCCCAACCCGTTTCATCCTCAAAGCTGCCATGCTGAAGATAAAGCACCGGATAATGCCTCTTCGTATTGACTTCATATCCAGCTGGTGTATACACGAAACAACGTCTCCACGACTGTGTAATTTTAGAATAATAGTTCAACTCACTCACCAAACCATGAGGTACATCTTTCAAAGCATAAAAATCCTCATCACGTGCCGGAATTTCAATTCCACTCCCCCAACGTCCTGCACCATAAAAATATTTCGTACCCGGATCGGGAACAGATGCCCCATCCACATTCAACTGATAATAATGAAACCCCTCTTGCTGACGTTCTGATTCTCCCGTCCAAAACCCTTGCTCATTCTTTATCATGTCATATTTTACACCACCAATATCAAGCTGTACTTTTTTGGCTTCCGGTGCATAAAGTTGGGCACGTACCCTCCCTTCGGAATTAACCTGAGGGTATGCTTTCCCTAATTGGTTTACGCTTGAAGGTCTGAAATCTTCAAGAACTTGTGCATAAGAGAGCGAATTAAGATTCGTCAGTAATGCAAAAGCGCCAAATAATGTGATAATCTTTTTCATTGCCATATTGTGAAACTGGTTTAACAATATTACAAAGAAAAACATCTTTTGCTAATTTCTTTTCCAAAATCTGTTGCAGATTCTTTTGCTTATGTTACATATTTCAGAAAAGTATACAGCCCAGTGCAAATTCTATAAATATTATATTCTACTGTCTAAAAGTTTAGTTTATCTCATAATTTAATCAAAGGCCCAAAAACAAACAAAAAAAGCCGCTGAGAAGATAACTGTAGCGGCTTGCTTACTGAAAACGCTCAAATAAAACAGGATCCAATGAGTTATAAAAAAGATTTTGCCAGTACGCCAAACTCTTAGTTTTCGGTCTTTTCTCCCACTATAATCTTTTCATTATCAGCCTTTACATATACTTTATGCGAACCTTGTCCCACTGTTGTCAAGTATCCTTTTTTCACCAACAAATTAAGATCATTCAGTGCTTTATTCTTCAAAAGTCCCGTAATACCGCTATAATCTTTGCGGGTAATGAAAGGATGTGTCTCCAAAAAAGCCAATAGTCGACGGTAACGTTCCGCACCACTGATTTCGGCACTATGCCTGAAGCCATATCCCGCCTTGACACGTTCCACAAAACCTGCGCACTGCTTACGAAAGCCAGGGGATACCCGAAAATGTACTTTGCCGAAGAATATGCTCTGTGCATGAATCTCCTTCTTGTCCTCCACCGGACGGGACACCAGTCCTGCCGAGAAATATCCCATGTTGCCCAGCTGCACATGATGCCCTTCGGAAAGATAGTAGGAAATGCGGTCCTCAAATGCCGCCAATAATCCTTCGATGTCTCCGGGAGTAAAGCTGGATGCATGTGAAATATCACTCACCAGCCGTTTGGTAGTGATAGTTCCCCTGTTTACGATGCGGGGATAAAGGGGTTGTAACTCGCCGTCGCCTTTTGGATTGGGCTTTCTTTGGAAGTCATATTCTGCTGCCATGGTTCTTTTAGTTTTTATTTGATTAATAATATTGTTGCGGTTCCACCACAGAGTATCACAGTTTTTTCAGAAATAAGAACAAAAGAACAGATTCTGCTGCGGTGCATGGTTTTTAATCTTATGTCCTTCTGTCTAAAATAAAATAAGGAGAAAAAAACTCTGTGAGACCCTGTACTCTCTGTGGTGTAATCTAAATTATCATTTCCCCCGTCGTTTTTGTCTTTTTGCTTCAGCAAAAATGCCGTTATGCCTGCAGTATAACTTCGTTTTGCATCTGCGGGCTGTGCGGGGGACAATTGCGGGCCAGACAGCCCGCAGATGGAAACCGTCCGGCCCGCAATTGAAAAACGAGGTTTTACTACTTTCAAAGATACAAAATCCATGAGGTAAAGTCAAGTTTTTGCAGGTTTATTTTTCAATTTTTCTTATTGTATCATATCGGTTATATCAGGCAAAATATTTCCAAAGAAGAGGCTGTATTTACTCGCTTCGGCACGTTTTGTAATATAACTTGCAAGCTCTAAGAGACGAAGTGTATTCTTCAATAATTAAAAAAAACAAAAGTCAGCAATGAAAGTAACCTTGACGAAGGAAGATCAAGACCACGGGACAGAAACTATCTATCAGTACTTGCGAAGCGGAAACGTTTATCAGCAAAATCAAGTCGGAAACCAAAGGAAAGTATATCAACGGATTGCGTACTATACTGGAATATACAAGTGGCAACAGCGGTGGACATTACGAACACATAGACCGCCTGCCACACATCTGTCCCGCATTGGAATATGGACGTGCACACGAGGGCAAGCAGCGAGTGAAACGTTGCAACAGCATTGTACTACTGGAAGTGCGGAACCTTTCCGGGCTGTCGGAAGTGGAGCCGGTGAAAGAGCAGGTGTCACTATTGCCGCAGACCTATGCCACATTTGTCGGAAGCAGTATTCAAGAGATGTACCGCTATGCTTCGTTCATAGGGACGAACAACTTTTCCATTAATACTAAAAAACGTGGAACAGAATCAAAGAGAACAAACAAAGGCATACAATACCACATTGTAAGGTCTTCAATTTTCTCAAAAAAACAAGTGACGGCAAATTATTGCCGTCACTTACCTACGCACTTGCCAACACAAACCAACAATCACTTATATTTAGTACATCTTTCAGGGAAATACCTTCCTTTGCAGCGTATTTTGTTTTCCATGTCAGTTTTTGTTTACTAATTATTAAAAATAGAGGTTTGCCAGTCATTGTAACCGGATATCATTCCAAGTTTACCCGATTTATAATAATCGGCTTGTTACCAGTAGACCAGAATCCGACAATGTATAAATGAGAAGGATCAATCTTTGTTCCGTTCTTGTCTTTCATATTTTGCAGGTCTACTGTAACCTTACGTGATGAACCGAAATCGTAGGTCGCGGGATCCGTCCAATAATTATTTTTGTCAAAGATGCGAAAAGAGGCACCACTCGTATTATCATTGCCCAGTTCCACAGTTATCGTGCGATAAGCAGAAAGATTCAGTCCGGAAGAGAATTGCCAACCACCAAAGCCATATTGTCCGGTTATCAACGTGCAAGTATTTTCATCAAAGCTGCCTTTTTCCCAGATAGAAGGATCAAAAGCTTCTTTCGTCAATGAAAAAGGATGAAGAACCGTAACTGCAAGTGTCAGTGTACCGGAAGCTCTCGTCACAGGATGCTGATAGTTTATTGTCACTGTTGCATTTCCCGGAGCAACCCCTACCAGTTTACCCGCCCGCTCCACAGCCAGCACTGAAGAGTTGGAACTGCTGATATCGGCTTCTGCCGTAACCATTCGTGTAGAACCGTCGGAATAGACAGCGCGTACTTTAAGGTAATTCACTCCACCCATCGGCAAGTTCAAAGTACCCTCCTGCCCCATAAGTTCCAATCTTACAGGTGCACCGTTCACCACCACACCATCGGCATACTCCTTAAACCAATGGTACATAGCCCATGGGCAAGCCTCAGGATCATTGAGGAACGTATAATTGCCGGAAGTGCCCGGTATATCTTTAAAAGCTGCCAGTTCATGTGACCTCGTGGTAAAGAAAAGCCAGGATACATTACCCGAATTATCGGCAATATATTTGAAGTTGGCCCCAAAGCCCTTTTCTCCTGCCACTCCCGTTATACTCTTTCCCCAAGTGGCATTGTACTTCTTGGGCGCCCAGTCTATTTCAGTCACCATGATAGGAGCAAAAGCCGCCACCGGCCCTACTTGGGCATCCCAACCACGCTGGAAGCTTTCATAACCTCCACCGGTAGAAGAGCCTATACCTTCGCTACTGTCTTCCTCAGCGTCACTGCCATACCAACCGGGATAGCAATGTACGGCAAAACCGATATTCTCACCTTGGATACGGTATTTAGCATAACCGGCATAAGACGACTGATAAGACAATCCCGGTACCCAGATAATATTACGGCTGTTGGCACGAATCTTATCTACTATGGCTTGGAAATAGAGTTGAAGGTTCTGGAAATGCCCGTCACCCGTACTGCCATAAGTACCGTCCGTACCTTTTATCTTGACGGGTTCATTGGCAAGTTCGAACATTACGCCAGTGTTGTTTTTCAATTTAGGATGTTGTGAAACGATATTCCATACCTTGAGCAAGAACTGCTGATAAGAGTCTCCCAACTCAATCCCCTGATAGGGTGCTTCGTTGGGGCATACACCCGGCGGACGCATCACTACGTACATGCCCTTGGACATAAAATATTCCGCCATCGGTACAAACAATTCATCAAGATACTTCCGGAAACGGAACTCGGAGAAACGTTCATGCCCCTCATACCGTACAGACTGCATAGCAGGATCATCGCTCCAATAAGGATCGAGGTGCATTCGTACAAAGTTAAACTTCCAGCCGGCAGCTAGAATCCCGTCCACCATACTCTTATTATAATTGAGACAGCCCTGCACATCATAATTATTCCAAGCATTATTATTAAAGAAAGGGCTGTAAGTCTGTGTAAAACCATGCAGATTAATGATTTCTCCCTTTTCATTTTTCAAATAACGCCCCACCACACTCAAAGCGGGTAACACACTGTTTTGATTATTTCCACAATTTTCCGAATCATCATCGGGGTTTGGTTCTTCCACATCCGGTTGGGGTGGTTCTGGTTTCAACTTCTCCGGTATCGAATCATCGGAACAAGCTGAGAGAAACACGAACAAAAATAAAAGAATACTTACTGTATTTTTCATGTTTTTCATTTATCTTATCGAATTAACTAACCTAATTCCCTATAACGGACAAAAGGCTATAAAGGCGACGGGTGCGCCCTGCGAATCCCGTCGCCTTTTTCTATAAGATGCTTTTATTTACCAGCTAAGCCATCGGCAAAACCAGCATAGGTATGCTTACGATTATAATTCAAATCCCAAAGACCGATAGGTTGTCCTTTTCTCCAACCTGAATCTGCAGGACTGTCCGTAGCAGCCCACTGTGTAATTCCATACTGTTGTGCTACCGGAATGATTTCAAAATACTTCTGAATAATGAATTTGTAGAAATCAGACATCTTCTGATGCTGTTCAAAAGTAACCAATTCAGTCTTGATACCTTCACCAAATGCCTTTTCCACAATACCCATATCTAATTCTGTAATCTTAATCAACTTACCACTTGCGGCCAACAACTCAAACATATTAACAATAGATTCTTCCTGTTTCTTCTGATCAGCCTCATTCAAGATATAGCTAACATGCATCTGTGTACCGATACCGTCGATCTTTGTTTCACCATCAGATTCCCAACGTTTGATCCAATTAATCAAACTCTTTACTTTTTTATTGTCATCCCACCAAGATTCCAGATTATAGTCGTTGATGAAGAGTTTCAAATCTCCAGAATTACCACCATTTTCTGCAAAATATTTGCGGGCAAACTTGATTGGAACACGAGCATAATCATCGCCCAAGAAGTCTTGCCAGTAGAAGTTCTGTCCCCCTACTCCATTATCGTCCGGATTGGTAGCTGATTGAAGAGCATAATTACCATTACCATCATCACCACCTCCAGAAATAGGTTCATTCACAACATCCCATGCAGTTACAGAGCCTCCGCAGGCTTCCATCATGCCTTTTATCCAACGTTCAAGCTCGTTGGTGAGTACTTCTTTCTTTTCTTCAGGAGTTAAAGGAATACCACTACTTGATTTCTGCCAATAAATAGATAAATCTTCAATATAAATAGTACCGGCATACTTACCATAATTTAGAAGGAAACGAGTGGCAGCATCACCTGTACAATTTGTATTTACCGTAACCTCTTTCCAATCTGTTGTAATCGCTATAGAAGGAAAATCTCCTCTCCCTTCATATCCTTCAGGTTTCTGGAAAGCAGCTCCAATGCTACCAGCTACACTACCCTTAATTTTCATTTTCAAGAAATAGGTAGTTCCTTCGGTTAATGGAGATGAGAAATCGTAACCAGCCTGTGCCTCCCAAGGATTTACTTCAGACGGGTTCGTTAATTCCATCACTCCATTATTTACTACCCGAGTGGAATTATTACCCCAGCCAATCATATTATTACTGGAGAAATCGTCCTCTACAACATATACATCGGTTAATACACCTCCCACTGATTCTAAATGCGTCACCTTCACACTTTTTATATCAATAGTTCCTGCAAAATTACCAGATTGTAACATTACAAAACTATCACCAGTATGTTTGCCTACGAGTTCAGCAGATACCTCTTTCCATTCATTAGTAATATCTATCTTCACATCGGAAGTTTTTCCCCAATTTCCTAAAACCAAGGTAATCTGTCCTGCAGATGAAGCTTTTATATTCAGTGTAACCTTATAACTCGTCCCTTCTACAGTAGGAATTTTATCAGCTATATGGTACTGAACACTATAAAATTCTTGCCTTACCGAATTATTAGTTACAGTCAATGCTCCATCCTTTACTTCAATAGCATCAGGACCTTGAGACCAATATGAATAACTACCAAGAGTTGAGTAATCCACAGCACCATCTTCCACCTCTTTTTTCGCATCCGGATCGATTTCCACTTCCTTATCTGCAATCAAACTATTCAGCCACTTATTATTCTGCTGTGAATGCCAGCAAAGCGTATGCCCATAAACTGTCAATCCAGCAGTCTTTGCCGCCTCTACAAACTTCGTCACTGTACCGAAATCCATACTTCCATCATCTGCCACAATGGATGCATACTTCATAGCATTACCTGCTACTACCTCATCAAAATTAGTAACAGCCACGCTACGAACCATTTCTCCTTTCAGAAAATCATTAGCTGCGACCCCTGTTCCCAACTTAAAGTTAGGATGAGTACTACGGTCTATATATGTCTTCAATGCGTCATACGCATTAAGATACTCATATTGGGCTATGCTCTCTGGTTTCTCCGTCTTAAAATCGACGAATTTATCGTCGGCACAAGAGGCTGAAATAAACAACAAAGCCAAACCGAAATATTTATTTATGCTATTTTTCATAATCATATCTCCAAAATTTAATTAGCTTTATACTTGGGAGCAAATACCTCCAACTTATTAGTTCCGCGTGTTTGCAACACCAACGTATCTTTCGTAGCAATTTGTTTAAATCCGAAATCCACATCGTATTCGAGATAGATAGCATCCCGGTCCTTATTTCCCCAAGAATTTTTCTCTCCATCTTCTACAAACTTTCCAGAGCCTGTTGCCGAAACTCCTGTAGTTCCCGAAGTTATGGTACATTCGTTATCATCATTGAAAGTCAATAGCAAATCACAGTTCACTGTTGTACCATTAGTAGAAGTCGTACTAATAGGAAAAACAGCTGTGTTTAACGAACGGGTAGTAATACCACAAACTTCATCCTTTTCCACAGACTGAGCATGACGTTCAGAGGTTGTAACCGTTCCATTTTCTGTAATTTTGTCTATTCCACGACGCAAATAAGAAGCATGCCATGGGTTCATATATTTTACACAATAGAGAACATAATCCTTTGGCAACACACTCCAATAATCAGAATTAGTACGCACCGGTTTATCGCCTTCAATCAGAGGAGTGCCTGTTAAAATTCGGTCGGCACCAGTCTGCCCTTTCATCACCACAGGAATAACATAATTGCATCCTAACGCTTTTTCATCAGCAAAAAATGCATCTGTGAGTTGTACCTCTACATTTCCCCAATGTTCACCATTGTAAGAGATTTTATCTCCAGCCAGTGTGTAATAGGTGGAAGGCATAGGCAATACCGGTGTCCCATCTTCAAAAAAGAGATTGTCGCAAAGTGTATTGTCCACAGCAATATCTATAGTAATATCTCTACCTCCGTATGCACCTCCCATCGTGGCATAAATGGCACACTTATGCTGACGGTCAAGAGAATTGTCTACTATTTCATCATTACCGAGCACTATTGTACGTACCGGATACTGATAGGCAAAATACACAGAGGTCCCCCCCTCATAATCGGGAAAAGATTTATCTGCATTCTCGCATGAAGCAAAAGCAAATGCCAAGCCTCCTAAGGCCATTGTAGATAATAATTTATATAATTTCATTTCCATATTCTTTTTTTGCATTTTATAATTATGAGATTACCATCCCTTATTTTGTTGCAGATTACTCCATTTCAACATCTCGCCATAAGGAATAGGGCCGTAGTACATATAATCTTTATAGTTTCTGTTTTCTACCTCAATCACCTTATAATTCAGGCTCTCACCCGCTTTTTCTATCTGCATACCTTTAGCTTTCTCGTCCAAAGGCATTTTCCAACGGCGAATGTCCCAGAAACGTTTATTTTCAAAACAAAGTTCTATACGACGTTCATTACGAATGAGTTGGGCCATTTTGTCTTTGTCCCCTTTGACACTTTCCAAATAAGCATCTCCATTATCAGTTCCCACTCCACCGCGGGCACGAATTGCCTTTATCACATCATAGGCACTATAGGCATTACTACCCTTGCCTGTCGGTCCCCAAGCATCATTAGCAGCTTCGGCATAAGCAAGAAATATCTCCGTATAACGAATACGAACCGGAATATGATACTTAGCATTCAGCGAATTTGGGTTAGCGTTACAATCCTCACGTAACAACTTACGCATATAATAACCCGTACGTGTGGAGGTATTCAATTGGTTCAAACCATTATCTTGTTTATTATCCTGGTCAGGATAAAGACCGGTAATAATAGTCTTATCCTTAAATTCAGCACCGTTAAACAAAATATATTTCTCCAAACGAGGATCACGACCAGTGTAAGGAGCGTTTTCCGAATAACCGCTATTAGCCTTATCAGCGATAGGATAACCATTGGCCATGGGGAAAGCATCTACTAAGTTTTGGGTAGGATTGATACGCCCGCTACCATAAAATGTAGGTGGGAAATTGTCTTTTTCCTGCTTTATTCCCATATCCCAATCTTCCGTTCCAATGCTTTTATTCCCTCTCCAAAGAATTTCAGCAGGAACTTCACCCGAACCTAAATTGTCAAGTTCTTCCGTATTCATATACCAAGTATGACCTTTAGGATCAAGGCCTGTTACACCACCAATACGGTTCAACACTGCCGCTGCATAATTTGCAGCCGTTTCTGAAGTAACTTCTGAACCATCTCTGTACGCGGGACTAGCAGCAAGTAACGCTACTTGCGCCTTAATAGCTTCAACAATTCTCATTGTAAGGCGGCCACGTTGATAAGTACCAAAAACAAGATTATAGTTTCCCAACTGAGCACCTATCTCTTTGTATTTAGCAGGCACTTCAGCATCACTGTCAATATTTTCATAATCTAGCGGTAATAGTTCGGATGCCAATTTCAAATCTTCAAGAATTTGCTGTACACACTCACTAAAAGGAGCACGTGCCTGATTGAAATCAGAAGTAGTACTTTCCGGTTCAAGAAGCATTGGTACACCTAATAGCTTACCATCTTCTGTCCAGCCACCATGAGCCATTAGCAAATAGTAATAATTAAGTGCACGAAGTCCATAAGCTTCTCCACTGAGTTTATCAATAAACATTTTATTGGTCACCTCATTTTTTGCCCAACTCACCTGATCAACAATGCTCAAAAATGTATTAAGGTATTGTATGGCGGCTTTACGGGCTTGCCACTGCTCCATAGGATTGTTGTTTGATGCCCATGCCCCAAGAGCCATTTTAGAATAATTGCTTTCCTTATCATTGGTTACTGCATCATCTGTAGCGATATCACTTACACTAGTGTTTTCGTACGGTAACATAGCATAACCATATCCCAATAGACCTACTGCATAATTGGGGTCTGTAAGCATCTCTTCAACGCCACGATTGTTTTCCTTAGCAGGTTCAAAAAGATCCTCACAAGCGGAAAGAGTAGCTAGTAGAACTGTAGATAATATGATATTTCTTAGTTTCATTTGTTCTATTTTTTAATTAAAATACTGCTTTTACACCAATATTATAGAACCTGGTTTGCGGTGCACTCCCCACGTTCATCTCCATATGTTTGCGCTCTTTTGAGATTGTAAGCAGATTTGCACCACTTACATAAGCAGAAAATTCACGAAGGAAAGTATTGCGCAATACCCGTTTGGGTAAATCATAGGTAATCTGTACTTTTGCCAAATCAAAACGATTGGTTTTATACAACCAATAGTCTGAAGAACGGAAGTTATTACTTGAACTTTTAGCTGATAAGCGTGGATAAGTCGCAGTAGCTGCTGTTTCTTCAGTCCAGCGATTACGAACGATAGCAGAATATTTATCATCTCCATCTACCCAATAGTAAGAATTATTCTTCATACCATAAGCACCGAATCCTCCTGTACCCAATGCAAAAAACGTAAAGTTTTTCCACTTAGCCGTAAAGTTTATGCCGAGCGTGAAAGGCGATCCATACCATCCTCCTTTACCTAAATAAATTTCATCTTTCTCGTCAATTACATCATCTCCGTTCTGGTCTACATATTTTATATCACCAGGTCGAACTGTGCTACCCAACTTTTGTTCCGGACTGTTTTTTATCTCCTCCTCACTTTGAAACAATCCTGCACTTTGAAGTCCCCAAACGCCATCAACAGGTTTACCCTTACGATATCGATAAGCATCATCATAAATTTCATCACGTTTAGTTATTTTGGTATCATAATATGTTCCTGATACACCAAGTGACAAATCAAACTCCCCAAAACGCTTGTTAGCATTCACGCTAAAATCAAAACCCATACGGCGGTTATTATTATAATTCATAACTGCCATGAACGATGCAGCCGGATAACCTGTATTAAGATGCGACGGGAAGAAAGTGGGCTGATTAATCAAATATCCTTCAGTAGAATTAATGAAGAATGAAGCATCTGCTGTTATCAATCTATTCCACAGTGACGTCTTGAGATTTGCAGAAAACTCTTTACGTTTTATGAATGAAAGGTCTTTATTCTGTCCCCTGGTAGAAATAGTATACTTACCAGCCGGACCATCATACCATGAATAACCATCATTTTGCGTCCATACTGATTCATAAAGGTAAAATTCCTTATCTCCCATCACCAAATCAATGTCCTGATTAAGAATACTACCAGATACACTGAATAGCAAATCATCAACAACAGGAGAATCTTTCAGGAAGTTTTCGCCACTCAAACGCCAACCCAATGTCAGCGAAGGAGAAAGAGCCTGACGATGTCCTTCAGCAAGTTTGGCCGAGTGAATGAGCGCTGCACCAAAATCTGCATAATAACGCTGCTGATAATTATAACCTAACTGCAATGCCAAATTAGCATTACTGATGCGATGATATTGAGCAGAAACTGTCTGCTGATAACCATTAGCTATAAGCATAGCCGACACATTGTGATGCTTTTTGAACGTATTTTGATAATTAAATTGCCCAGAGAATGCAATCATCTGTTTATCAGAACTTCCACCAACATTTTGAGTTCCAGGTTTCTCATCATTACCTTCTTTGGTGAGTGCTACAATAACATCTTTTCCACCGTAGTTGGCCCAGGTAGGAATGAACACTGCATAGTTATTATCAAAAGAGGTTGAATAAGAAGTAGCATAATCTACTGCAAACATTGCATTAAAAGAGAGACCTTTCAACACTTTGTCCAAATTAACATTCACTCCTGTATCAAACTGAAATTGACGACTTGTCCACTTGCTGCTTCCTGCTGCATAACTATCAGCAAACGCATTAGTAGGATTTGCCTGACTACCGGATAAGAAATACTTACCATCAATAATATTGGAAGTAGTGCTTAACAGTTCCCATACAGCCGAAGCATTAGGATCAATCATGTCTAAAGGAATAAGTGGAGCTGCATTTTGCGGGAAGTTAGGACGTACTGTTGCCGCAGCATTCCAATAGTCACCTTTCGCGCTTTTCGAATTATAAAATGTAGCATTCGCATTAATATAAGCGCTGATAAAACTATTGATATCCACATCCACATTACCACGTACGTTGAAACGATCCGTCATATTATTCTTAGCTTCACCAAAATCAAGAAAATCGCCATTACGATAATAGCTCACATTACTGTAGAAACGCGCACGTTTTCCACCACCGGTAATTTCAGCTGTTACTTCCGAACGATTATACGCTTTCTTTACATAATCCGAAGAATAATAATTGATATTAGGATAACGATAAGGATTCAATCCTGAACCATGATTATAGATTTGCTCTGCTGTATAAAGAGGCTTTGCAGTAGGATCATCATTCAAAAGAGCTTCATTATAAAGGGTCATATATTCGGCAGAACCCAAATATTCAGGATATGCCTTAGCCACATGAACTCCTGTATTAGCCCTAACGCTAACATTTAATCCCTCTACATTACCACGTTTAGTAGTAATTACAACTGCACCTTTGGCTGCTTTACTACCATAAAGGACCACAGCTTGTGCACCTTTCAGGAAGGAAATCTGGGCTATTTCAGAAGGCATTACATTATTTGCGTCACGTGGCACACCATCAACTAAAACTAAGTAGCCAGCATTATCGCCATCCATTCCCCACAGCGAGTTACCATTCCAACCACCGACATAGCCTTGCATATTATCTAAGCTATAGGTGTTATAATTCTTTTTCGTAAGTTCCTCTACATTGACAACAGAGACACCACCCAAAAGGTCTTTCTGGGCTACCTTACGAAAAGCTACCTGTACCATTTGGTCTTTTTTGTTTGCCAATGAATCGGTTTCATTCCAATCTGCAGCCTGAGCACTGGCAAACACCGAAGAAGTGGCCAGCATAGTACAGAGAATGAATCTTGCTTGTATATATTTCATTGTTTATTCATTTATTGTTAAACATACTTTGTAGCTTTCCACGATTACCAACCGGGATTCTGTCCGAATTCAGGATAAAGATACACATCGTCATCGGGCAAGGGGAACCAATAATGCTTCGTACCAAACACACGCTTTACAATCAATTCATGACGATAGTTTGCAACTTCTGCATTCGCAGGATCGTTTGTCTTATAAAATTCAGGACTTTCTACGCGATCGAATTCTACAGAATATTTCTCTGTATAAGGAGCTTCTGTAAGTAACAACCAACGCTGGAGATCATTAAAACGAAAACCTTCCATAGATAGTTCCACAGCACGTTCACGACGTATTTCATCCATAAATTTCTTATTATCCGCTATATAAGAAGTATGAACGCCTTTTGCACCACAGCGAGTACGAATCTTATTAATTGCATCAAGAGCGGTTAGTGAACAGTTCTCCGATTTGAAAGATGCACCACCGACAGCAGCACAGCTTTCAGCGTACATTAAATAAATATCCGCCAAACGCATATACGGTAAATAAGTATGTAAGTTACTACCCCAATCATATTCCTTATCACCTTCATTACAAGTGTGAGGAACAAGTTTCTGGAAGAAATAACCTGTACGACTACCGAGATCTGCAGAACGCATGTCTGCACCAGTAGAAAGATCACAATAAGCATAAGGTTTTTGCTCATCAGATAATTTATCCTCAGCCAAAACAAAGTGGAAGCCATCAAATACTATATCATGATAAAAACGCGGATCTCTATCCTTAAACGGATATCGCTCATCAAATCCAGAGTTCGGATCATCAACAGGAAGCCCATTTGCCATGCCATACATTTTTACAAGGTTAGCAGTCGGCAAATGTATAATCTTATCATGAGCAACAAGCCCTGCAACTTTCGGCCCCCATAATTTTGTCATATTCCAGTTACTTCCATTATAATCAGCAGAAGGTCCACGGAATATAGCTTCAACAGAACCTGGCATTAACCAACCTTGCCGGCGTGTATAAAAAATATCAGAATAGCAAGTCTTAGCATCATTCGCTTTCTCATGATTATAAATATTCTTATAATTAAATTCAGCAAGAGCATATTGCGTATCTCCATTCTCTACTAACGTCAGTAACTCACCGAATGCTTGTGCGGCTTTTTTACAATATTCTTCATCATAATTGTAAGTATTAGCACCTCCAAGTTGTGCACCATTTTTCATTAGAGGACTGCCAGCCCACAGATAATTTTTACCAAGATAACCCAATGCCATTATTTTATTAATTCGCAATTGGTTCTTGCCTTCTGTTGCTTTACCAGTAGATGTTTTATCCCAATCAACTGGAAGTAAATCTGCAGCCTTACGAAAATCTGCTGCTGCTTTGTCTGCACATTCCTGATAACTTAATCTCGGCAAAGTCAATTCTTGAGTAGCATCAAGCACTTGATCAATATAAGGCAGTCCACCCCAATAAGTCATCAATTCAAAGTGCCACCATGCACGAAAGAAATAAAGTTGACCTGCGATCAAATCTTTTTCTTCCTGAGTACCAACCAATTTATCTAAATTAGCAAGACCTACATTAGCCTTACGTATGCAATACCAAGAATGCGGCCACAAAGAATGTTGAAATTTATCAGTAGATGCCGGATTACTGGGATTTCTATATAGCCAGCACTGACCATTACTTTGCCAAGCGCGGAAATTACCTAAATCGGCCTGATGCGTCATATGTGCATCTCCCATAGAATTGAAAAGTTCATCATCACCCCAATTCCAAGATGTACAGTAATTACATTTTTCCTTATCAGGTATGCAATTGTATATTTCTTCTATGAACCCTTGAAAATTACGAAAGTTCTTGAACGCATCTTCTTCAGAGACCGTCGATTCTGAACTCTTGTCCAAATAATCTTCGCAAGATGTCATGCAGAATCCTACTGAAAAAGACAAAAGACCTGCATAAAACAGAGTTTTATATGTATTATATTTCATCTTGTACATTATTATAATGTGAATTTAATACCAAAGTTATAACGTTTCACCGTAGGATAAGCACCTAAATAACCAGCTCCTGAAAGATTTGCCTCGCGGTCATCGGGCATACGTGTCCATAACCAAAGATTATTGCCATTGACATAAATCTTTAAATTGCCTAATCCAAGTTTCCTGATCCATCCTTTATTCCAAGTATAAGCTAATTCAACATTCTTTAAACGAATATAGGAACCGTCATATAGGAATTGAGTTCCATCATTATAACTTGGTGTAGAGTTCCAACGAGGTACAACTACATCTGCATTGGGAGTAGCTTTTGACCACCATGTACCATTATCGAATACAGTGTTCAATTTACTGCCAAAACTATTAAGGGCAACGTCACGAGTGACATTAGTCACACCGTAGAATTGTGCAAATGCACTGAATCCTTTCCACTCAAATCCCACTGTCGCATTAAACGTATTCTCAGGCGAATTTGTATAGCCATAGGGCGCTTGGTCTTTGTTATCTACCACACCATCACCATTGAAATCGACAATGTAGTAATCTCCTACTAGCTTTTGAGAATCGTTGGCATCATGAGCTGGAGCACCAAACAATTGGTCATAACTCTGAATAAAACCAGCATCGATATAAGAAGTATATTGATTTACACTATGCCCAGCAGATTTTTGATATGCAGGACGCAAAGCCTGGTCATCTTTCACTAAAACCTTATTTCTAGCATGAGTCATACTGAAGTTTCCCCAAAGACGTAAATCATTAGCAAATGTCTTGTTGATACGTAGCTCCAGTTCATATCCGCTTGTACGAATCTTACCTTTATTAACAGATGGAGGTGTTCCACCAAAATAAGACGGAATAGAACGATCACCACCATAAACAAAAATATTAGAACGTACATCCCGGAAAAATTCCACACTACCGGCAAATAATCCCTCAAGAAATGAATAGTCTATACCAATATTCAGTTTTTTCACAACTTCCCATTGAATATCTTTGTTGCCAATAGCTGACTCACGATACCATGTATAAATACTTTCTGTATGATTTAGATCCATCACAGTGTGCCCACCATAAGCCCACTGGTTCATATAGAGCCAACGACGACTAGAATCAAAAGGATCGGGCCCCAATTGGTCAGAACCAATTTCACCATAAGAAGCACGTACTTTCAGCATGTCAACTATTTTCTTTTCACGGAAGAACTTCATAAAAGGCTCCTCACTAACCATCCAACCGATAGCTCCTGAATTGAAAAAAGCAAAACGATTCTCAGGACTAAACTTTTCAGAGCCATTATATGCGCCATTATACTCAATAAAATAACGGTCTGCATAATTATAAGTAGTACGGAATGCCCAGTCTTCACGATAAGTAGGCATTACACTCCCTCGTGCATTTTCCTGGCGGCTAAACAATCCCATAGCTGTTACGTTATGTTTTCCAAAACTACGTACCCAATTTAATTGTGCCTGATAATAAAGATTACGAACAGTTTGACCATTATCTACTGCACCAGGAGAAGTACTCCAATTGACACCTTGGGTCCAATCAAAACCATTATTGGTATCATAGGATTGTTCATATCGTTCCTGACCTGTATCTGGATCGATCCACTTGTGTTGTGCACTATTAAACAAATCATTGATACCACGATTGTTTTCAACAAAAACATTATCCCAAGAAACAGTAGCCCGAGCAGAAAGTCCTTTGGTTATAAACTTCAAATCTTGTTCTAATGTAAAATCTGTATTGATACGTGTTGTTGTAACCTGCATCGTACCACCTAAAGAAATATTTTCCGCCGAGTTAGTTGTATTGGATACAAGTGGATACATACCCCAACTACCATCAGAATATTGCGGTAGAAACACATCTGGAGCAATATTGTATGCACCTGACCATTGCTGACCAATCTGCCATTCAGAATGTCCTGTATTACTCCATGGAGCTTTACGAATGGCATTGGAACCTGCTAAATTTACTTTTAACACAGTAGTTTTTGTAATATTGAAATCCAAATTACTGCGCACATTAATACGGTCATATCCATAACCAGAGTTATACCCACGCCCGTTATCATAAACTCTAAAAAGGTCTCCTTCATGCACATAATCAGCAGAAGCAAAATACTTTACAAACTTCGTACCACCGCTAATATTTATATTAGCATTATAAGACATTGTATTATCTTTAAACAAAGCTTTTTGCCAATCGACGTTAGGATAACGTTCTCTCTGTTCAACAGTAGTCTGGTTGCGATAGTTTTCAATAAACGATTGAGGACGAATATATTCCCATGAATCCGGCCTCAAAGCCAACTCATGTTCAATAGCCGTATTACGGAACATCAGTGCATCATAGGAGTCATACTTATTAGGCAGTTTTGAAGGAGATTTTAAAGTAGCATTGAAACCTACATCTATTTTAGCACTACCCTCCGTACCACGTTTTGTTGTTACAAGAATTACACCATTAGCACCTTTTACACCATAGACAGCAGTTGCTGAAGCATCTTTCAATACAGAAATAGATTGTACAGAACTAATATCTACAGAACTCATAGGACGCTCGATACCATCTACTAATACCAATGGGTCTTCGTTGTTATTCCATGAGCTTGCACCACGAATCGTTATTTTCGGCTCTTCTTCGCCAGGCATACCCGTACCTTGAGTAGTAACAACCCCCGGTAAGTTACCTGTCAAAGCAGCACCTATGTCTGAAACACCAGCTGCCCGTTCCAAAACCTTACCTGTTGTTTGGGTTATGGCACCAACTACCGATGCTTTCTTTTGCTGACCATACCCAACTACCACTACCTCTTCTAACTGCTGAGAATCATCTTCCAAGGTTATTTTGATCAAACCTTTCGAAGTCGCTTTTACCTCTTTGGACTTCATTCCCACAAACGAAACAATAAGAGTAGGGTTTTCATTGGGCACAGTCAGTATGAAATTACCATCTATATCTGAAATCGTACCTATTGAATTATTACCTTTTAATACCACTGAGGCACCAATGACCGTCTCACCGTTATTGTCAAAGACAGTTCCCCTTACCGTTATCCCACTTTGTGCCGATGCCATCAGACAGCTGAACAGCATAAGTAAAAACAGGTAAGGAATCTTTTGATTTTTTTTTGTTACATTTTTCATTACCACTAGTTTAAGATGTTAATTAACTACATTGTTCTCTAATCATCAGTCATTTTTTAATAGCCTTAGCTATCGTCATACATACATTTCATTTTTATTAGTATAAGATTAATAAACGCTAACAGTTAACATGTTTTATTTTACCGCACAAATATATTAAATATATATAAAAAATAATTGTGGAGGTGTTCCACATACCCACACAAACGTTACATAGGATTTGTTGCATGTAACAGAAGTTGTCCTTCATGTTACATGCAACAATAAAAGATCATTTACAAGTGGCGTACAGTCCTATCACGCTACCTGTAAATCCACCAGCCGTAGTTGTGGAAAGATAGCTTGCATCAACGTCTTTACAGAGCAATGTCCAATCTTTTTCTCCTTTCAAGGAATAATAAAAATCATAATGAGTACCTTGAGATATAACTTTCAAATAAATCTCTTTTGTGTTTCCAGAAATAGTATCAGAAGCCAATATCTGTTCAGACTCTCCAATTCGTTTCAGGAAAACGGACTTATTTTCTCCTTGCTTATTTACTGCAAATAAATATTGATGCTTTTCATCTTTAAACAACAACATACCAGCCTTTTCCTTTTCATTGGAAGGATTAAACAACATACGGGTAGTAGATTCGAATTTATGATGCTGCATACGACGGCAAACAAAAGCAGGAGTATCTTTTTCAGCAGCACTGACATCAGCACATTTCAAGGTCAAAAAGCCCGGAGTATCGGATAAAGAATACAATTCAGTAGCAGGAGCACGCAATGTTATCCACTGCATACCCAAAGAAGCATTATCAAAATCTTCAATCTCTTCAAAGTTACCAAAGGTAACACTGGCATCACGCTTTACGCCAGTTCGTTTTAGAATCAGAGGAACAGTTTCATTCCCTTGCGTCATATAAGGGAAGCCATCTTCGCTCCACCTTACCGGCATTAAAAATGTTTCACGCCCCAAATTTTCAAACTTATTATTTATAGGACGGCATGCCAAAAATACAGCCCACCAATCACCTTCTTTGGTTTGTATCAAGTCAGCATGACCGGCACACGTAATCGGATTAGGACGTTCGGCACTGAGATGACGTTGTGTTAATATTGGATTTTTCGTCCAAGGAGTAAAAGTTCCCATCGGAGAATCACTGCGGAAAATAACTTCAGAATGCCAGGTACTCGTGCCACCTTCTGCATCCATAAGGAAATATTTTCCATTGATCTTATACATATGGGGACCTTCTATCCAAATAGGTTTTTCCTCCGGGTGCACACCTTTGTTTACCAGTATTTTGCGAGGTCCAATTGTTTTATCCGATTTTACATCAAACTCTTGTATGCGGATTGTGCGATGCCCGCTATACTCAGGTTTATAATCCGGAGCATCATCATTATTTACAATATAAGCTTTCCCATCTTCATCAAAAAAGAAAGACGGATCTATTCCGCCCACTTCAGGCAGCATAATAGGATCAGACCATTCTCCAAAAGGATCCTGAGTTTTCACAAAGAAATTACCGGCTCCTACATTGGTGGTTACCATATAATAAGTCTTATTGTGGGGATTATATGAAATTGCCGGTGCAAAAATTCCTCCACTCACATGCTGTCCTTTCATATTGACCAGTTGGGAAGGACGGCTAAGAACATGTCCCACCTGTTTCCAGTTTACTAAATCTCTACTATGAAAGATAGGTACGCCCGGAAAATAAGTAAAAGTAGAAGTCACTAAAAAATAGTCTCCTTCCCCATTCGTACATATACTCGGATCCGAATACCAACCAGGCAAAATAGGATTATAAAACGACTCATCATCGGGCAATGGATTTTCCTTATAAAAATCATCATTACCTTTATAAGTAAAATAATCAAAAAGGGCTGTAGAATCCTTAACAGCAGGCAGATTTCCATTTGCTTTAGATAAATTGCAAGACGAAAAACCTCCCAATGTACCGGCAGAAACTACTAAGGCCGATAAAATTGCAAAAAAAGATCTTTTATTCATCAATACTCGATTTTATAGTTATTAATATTTTTAAGGCAGACGAAAGATAAAGTGTTCTTCATATTTGCATGTTTCATAATATGAGTAGTTTTATAATTCTGGCTTTTCTGCGACAAATGTACAAAAGGCACACATACGATTAAAAAAATCGTATTACATGTTTTTTTGACAACATTACATATTTCTTTCGTATGTTACATTCTTTATCGTACATGTAACACACGCTTAAGTAATCCATTATATATCAAAAAGTTAAATTCGAACACCTTTTACATCGCCGCAACAGCCTTATAAAAGCAATAAAAGCATAGAATATAGCATAAAAACAGAACGAAAATATTTCATTCCTAAAGAACAAGTATAGATATAGGCTAATCACATTGTATACCTATAAGGAAAGAATATACTCAGATTTTTACATTTTTATCCTTGATTTGCAGCAAGAAAAGAAAAGTACAGAGCAAAAAAAAGGAGTACCGCTGTACTCCAACCTTTGTTAACCTTAAATCTAATACTATGAAAAACACATTGCAAAGATACGGACTCTTGGGATATTTGCAAACTATCCAAGAAAAAAAGCATGTTTCATAACACCTTTTAAGAAGAACCACTCTGTTTTTTACTTCCTTTTTCAGACAGTCTTCTCAAGTGTAAAGAAAAGTTGCATCTTCTCAGAACAAAATGAACCACTTCATTTTATTCTGCCCATAAATTACACTATCTTTGTATTCAAATTAATAAATACTCATTATATGCCTGACTATGATTTAATTGCCATATTAGGTTCCACAGCATCCGGCAAAACTCCATTTGCCGCTGCATTGGCTGCAGAGCTAAATACAGAAATAATCAGTGCCGACTCTCGGCAAATATACCGTAACATGGATCTTGGTACAGGTAAAGACCTTGCCGACTATACAGTGAATGGCAAACAAATACCTTATCATCTCATTGACATTGCCGATCCGGGATATAAGTACAACGTCTTTGAATATCAACGTGATTTTCTGACCGCCTATGAAAGTATTAAACAAAAGGGTTGTCTGCCCATTGTATGCGGCGGAACTGGAATGTATTTAGAATCGGTACTCAAAGGATACAAATTGCTGCCCGTACCCGAAAATCCGGAATTACGCATCCGCTTAGCAGGCAAGTCCTTGGAAGAACTCACCGAAATGTTGAAAACCTATAAAAACTTGCATAATACGACGGATGTAGATACGGTGAAACGGGCAATCCGCGCCATTGAGATTGAAGAATATTATGCCCACACACCAGTAGACAAGCGTTCTTTTCCGCTATTGCACAGCCTCATCATCGGTGTGAACATAGACCGCGAACTGCGGCGTGAGAAAATCACCCGCCGCCTGCGCCAAAGGTTGAACGAAGGAATGATAGACGAAGTGCGCCGATTGATAGAGCAAGGAATTCCACCCGAAGATCTCATCTACTACGGATTGGAGTACAAATATCTGACACTTTACGTCATTGGCAAACTGACCTACGACGAAATGTTCAACCAACTGGAGACAGCTATCCATCAGTTTGCCAAACGCCAGATGACCTGGTTTCGGGGAATGGAGAGGCGGGGATTTACCATCCACTGGATAAACGTCCAATGGCCTATGGAAGAAAAGATAGCCTTTGTAAAGTCAAAACTCAAAGAGATTTAGTATCTTTGACGGCAACGCTGGCTAAACAGCAAATATGGAAATGTTAGACTTATTAAAAGGGACGAACATATGAGTGTAGAACCCAATAAATGGGGAGTGATCTATAACCCCAAAGCCGGAACGCGTAAAGTACAGAAACGGTGGAAAGAAATTAAAGCATATATGGACAGCAAAGGTGTGTCTTATGACTACGTGCAGTCCGAAGGGTTCGGTTCGGTAGAGCGTCTGGCGGGAATTCTTGCCAACAACGGATATCGCACCATTGTCATTGTAGGTGGTGACGGCGCACTGAACGACGCAATCAACGGCATCATGCTCTCCAATGCAGAAGATAAAGAGAATATTGCTATCGGCATCATCCCCAACGGAATAGGTAACGATTTTGCCAAATACTGGGAGATGAGTTCGGAATACAAGGATGCGGTAGATTGCATCATAAACAACCGCCGGCGAAAAATAGATGTAGGCACGTGCTACTACTATGACGGCGAAAAGCATATGACCCGCTACTTTCTGAATGCCATCAATATCGGGCTTGGAGCCAGTATCGTAAAAATCACCGACCAATGCAAACGTTTTTGGGGTGTGAAGTTCCTGTCCTATTTCATGGCATTCCTTTCACTGATATTCGAACGGAAACTATACCGCATGCACCTTAAAATAAACGGCGAACACATACGCGGGCGCATTATGACAGTATGCATAGGCAGTGCATGGGGATACGGGCAAGCTCCCAGTGCAGTGCCTTACAATGGTTGGTTGGACGTATCAGTTATCTATCGCCCCGAATTATTGCAGCTTTTTTCGGGAATATGGATGTTAATGGAAGGAAGAATCCTCAACCATAAAGTGGTAAAACCCTACCGTACCCAAAAGATAAAAGTATTACGTGCTCAAAACGCTTCCGTCGACTTGGACGGGCGTATTCTCGACCGTCATTTTCCATTAGACATCGGAGTGCTGCACGAAGCAATCACACTGATTATACCAAACTGAGGAATGAACTTTTTCACACCTCTCAATTCATAACTTGCAATTCATAATTTATAATTCATAAAAACGTATGATTAAACTGGAAAATAATCCTGCCGGAAACTTCTTTCTGCTGGCAGGCCCCTGTGTCATTGAAGGTGAAGATATGGCAATGCGCATTGCCGAACGTGTGGTGACTATCACTGACAGATTACAGATTCCTTACGCATTTAAAGGTTCTTACCGCAAGGCCAACCGTTCGCGTTTAGACTCATTTACGGGCATAGGAGATGAAAAAGCCTTGAAAATTCTAAAAAAAGTGCATGACACATTTGGAGTGCCTACCGTAACAGATATCCATGCCGCAGAAGAAGCTGCCATGGCTGCCGAATTCGTAGATATTCTGCAAATCCCCGCTTTCCTTTGCAGGCAAACCGACCTACTGGTAGCCGCCGCCCAAACCGGTAAAATCATCAATATCAAAAAAGGTCAATTCCTCTCCCCGCTTGCCATGCGTTTTGCGGCAGACAAGGTGGTGGAAGCCGGCAACAAGAACGTAATGATTACAGAACGCGGAACAACTTTCGGCTATCAGGATCTTGTGGTGGATTATCGCGGAATACCGGAGATGCAGACTTTCGGTTTTCCCGTTGTACTGGACGTTACCCATTCCTTGCAGCAGCCCAACCAGACCAGCGGTGTCACAGGCGGCATGCCGCAACTGATTGAAACGATAGCCAAAGCCGGTATAGCCGTAGGTGCAGACGGCCTGTTCATCGAGACACATGAGAATCCGTCCGTAGCCAAAAGCGACGGTGCCAATATGTTGAAGTTGGATTTACTGGAAGGACTCCTGACTAAATTAGTCCGCATCCGGGAAGCAATTAAATAAAAAACAGAATTGTTTTGTGATTTATCGCCTAATCGCTTCGACAGATAAGGCAAAAACATTTTTAAATCAAATGATGATGAAACATTTATTACGTAACTTATGGATTGTTGCACTAATTGTATGCTGTAACTTCCAACAGGTATTTGCACAACAATTACCACCCATTCCCATCGACAAGGATGTCCGTATCGGCAAGCTGGACAACGGATTAACTTATTACATCCGTAAAAACAGCCTTCCCGCTAACCGGGCCGACTTCTATATAGCCCAAAAAGTGGGTTCCATACAGGAAGAGGACAACCAACGCGGTCTTGCCCACTTCCTCGAGCACATGTGCTTCAATGGAACCGCCCACTTTCCCGGAAACTCCCTAATACAGTATCTGGAACGTATAGGTGTAAAATTCGGCGAAAACCTGAACGCATACACATCCATAGACGAAACGGTCTATAACATCTCCAATGTGCCTGTCAACACTCCCGGAGCCATTGACTCCTGCCTGCTGATCCTGCACGACTGGAGCAACGACCTGACTTTGGACACGAAAGAAATAGATAAGGAACGCGGCGTTATCAATGAAGAATGGCGCACCCGCATGAGCGCCATGCAGCGTTTTCAGGAAAAAATGCTTCCGGCTATGTTTGCCGGAACCAAATACGCCAACTGCTTCCCTATCGGAACAATGGACGTTGTGATGAACTTTAAGCCTCAAACATTAAGAGACTATTACGAAAAATGGTACCGTCCCGACTTGCAGGGTATAGTAGTGGTAGGCGATATTGATGTCGACGCCATTGAATCCCTTATCAAGAAAAGATTCTCGGACATCCCCGCACAGCCCAATGCCGCCAAGCGTGAATATTATCCCGTAAACGACAACCAAGAGCCTATCGTATTGGTTGCCCGCGACAAAGAGCAGCCATATGTACAGACCTTTATCTTCAACAAGCATCAAGCTACTCCCAGAGAAGAAAAGAATAATGTGGGTTACCTGATGCAAGACTATGCTGTCACTCTGATTACCAACATGCTGAATGCACGTCTGAACGAGTTGCTCCAAGTTGCCAACCCGCCCTACATTTATGCAACGACTTACGATGATGATTTCTTTGTTGCCAAGACCAAAGATGCTTTCACCGGTATCGTAGTCTGCAAAGAAGATAACATTGAGGAAGGCATCTCAACCATTCTCCGCGAAATAGAGCGTGCACGACAGTTTGGATTCACCGAAACCGAATACAGTCGTGCACGAGCAGAATACCTGCGTCATTTGGAATCTGCTTTCCAAGAACGCGACAAGCGTAAAAATGAAAGCTACGTCAAGGAGTATGTCCGCCATTTCCTCGACAATGAACCCATTCCGGGAATCGCCAACGAATATACTATCATCAATCAGATAGCACCGGCCATTCCTGTGACAGCCCTAAACCAGATAATGCAACAACTGGTGACGGACAGCAACCAGGTAGTGGCACTGTTCGGACCCGAAAAAGAAGGCTTGAGCCTTCCGACAGAGGAAGCCATCAAGAACCTGTTGAAAGAAGTGAAGTCGGAGAAGCTCACTCCGTATATAGATAAGGTATCCGACGAACCTCTGATGAAAGAAGCTCCGAAAGGCGGTAAAATTGTTTCCGAAAAGAAAGATGACATCTTCGGAACCACTATGTTGACCTTATCCAACGGTGTCAAGGTTATAATCAAGAAAACAGACTTCAAAGCCGATGAGATTCGCATGAAAGGCGTAAGCATGGGTGGTAGTTCACTCTTCCCCGACTCGGAAATCATCAATATCAACGGACTGGATGCAGTGGCATTGGGTGGTTTAGGCAATTTCAGCGCCATAGAACTGGAGAAAGCCCTGGCAGGTAAAAAAGCCTCCGTAAGCTATGGCATCGGCGACAAGACAGAAGCCGTAACCGGAAATTGCTCTCCCAAGGATTTCGAGACAATGATGCAGCTCACCTATCTGACTTTCACTGCTCCGAGACGCGATGATGACGCTTTTGCATCTTACAAGAACCGCAGCAAAGCCGAATTACAGAATATGGACCTGAACCCCAGTTCTTCTTTCAGCGACTCTATCACGTCCACTCTCTACTCGAAACATCCCAGAACCCTGCGGATGAAAGCCGACATGGTGGACAAGATGAATTATGACAAGATTCTGTCCATGTATCAGGACCGCTTTAAAGATGCCAGCGACTTTACCTTCATTCTGGTAGGAAACGTTGATGTGGAAGCAGTGAAACCCCTAATCGAGTCTTATCTGGGTTCATTGCCCTCCATCAACCGCAAGGAGACATTCAAGGACAACCACATCGCAATGCGCAAGGGCATCTGCAAAAATGAGTTTATCCGCCAGCAGGAAACTCCAAAAGTGAACAACTTCATCTGTTATAGCGGTACTTGCAAATACAATCTCCGTAACGAGATTCTTATGAGCATGACCGACCAGCTTCTTAACTTCATCTATACCGAAAAGGTACGTGAAGACGAAGGCGGTACCTACGGCGTATATCCCATGGGACAGCTCATCAAGTATCCCACAGAAAAAGCCGTTCTGCAGATCTTCTTCAACACAGCTCCCGATAAACAGGAAAAACTGATAAAAATCATCTACGACGAAGCAGAAGCCTTTGCTAAGAACGGTCCCGATGAAGCCAGTTTGAACAAGGTAAAAGAGTATATGCTGAAGAAGCACAGCGAAGACCTCAAGGAAAACGGCTACTGGCTAAACAGCATAGACGAGTACCTGTACACCGGCATCGACCCGGTGAAGGACTACGAGCAAATCATTAACAGTATCACCCCCAAGGACGTTCAGCAATTTGCCAACGAACTCCTGAAGCAGAAGAACCAGATCACTGTTTCAATGATCAGTCCTGAAAAGAAATAAGGTTACCAACCTTCGAAGTGCTGAAATTACAGTTTCCAAAAAGGCTGCGTTGTTAATAAAGCAGCGCAGCCTTTTTCATATACATTAATTTCCATTCATTATGAGCCTCTTTATAGAATTACGCAAGCAAGGGAAGCTGGCCGCCAAGCGAAATCCGATGTACGAGAAGAACAAATTCGGTAAGTTCTGGATGTACTTTATGGCCGTCTTTTGGGCCGGCTATCTGATCTTCTTCGGAACCACTTTCGCTTTTGCCTTCGATGGTGGCGCAACTGAAGCATACCATGTATTGAACAGCGGACTGATATTTGTCCTGGCTCTGGATTTTCTGATGCGCTTCCCATTTCAGAAAACGCCCAGCCAGGAAATCAAGCCTTATCTCCTGTTGCCGATAAGGCGCAACCGCCTGATCGATTTTCTGCTGATACGTTCCGGATTGAACGGTTTCAATCTGATATGGCTGTTTTTCTTTGTCCCGTTCGCTATCATCAGCATTACTAAATTCTACGGTATAACGGGCGTATTGACTTATAGCATCGGAATATGGCTGTTGATGATACTCAACAACTATTGGTTCCTGCTATGCCGCACGTTGATGAACGAACGCATCTGGTGGGTGATGCTGCCGATATTGGTATACGGAATTATTGCCGCCAGCCTATTCATTCCGGAAGACAGCCCGTTATTCGACTGGTCCATCGACCTGGGAGAAGGATTTATCCTCGGACACCTGCTTACTTTCATCGGAGTATCCGCAACGATCGTGGCACTGTGGTTCATCAACCGCGAACTGATGATCAAGCTCATTTATAACGAGATCAACAAAGTGGAAGACACCAGAGTAAAACACGTGTCGGAATACAAATTCCTGGACCGCTACGGAGAGATTGGCGAATACATGCGGCTGGAGTTGAAGATGTTGTTGCGCAACAAAGTCTGCAAGACAGCCTTGCGTACAGTATTCATGGTGGTCATCGCCTTTACATGTATTCTGAGTTTCACCGAAGCATACGACGGGCAGGGCATGAAAAACTTTATCATGGTCTACAACTTCGTGATTTTCGGAATCTTGTTTCTATCAAGCCTGATGAGCTACGAAGGCAACTACATTGACGGATTGATGAGCCGCAAAGAGTCTATCTATACCCTGCTTCGCGCCAAATATATCCTATACAGCATCGCCATACTCATACCTCTCATCCTGATGATACCTGCCATGGCAACCGGCAAGCTGTCTGTGCTGAGTTGTATAGCCTGGGCCACATTCGTAGCCGGCGGCGTTTACTTCTGCCTGTTCCAATTGGCTGTATACAACAACAAAACAGTGGATTTAAACGCCAAGATGACCAACCGCCAGAATATGGGAACCGGATTGCAGAACTTGATTTCCGGAGCAGCATTCGGCGTGCCTCTGCTTATGAACTTTGTGCTGACAACTTTTTGGGGACCTACGGTTACGGCCTGGATACTGATTGCCGTCGGTGCCGGTTTTATACTGACTTCACGCTTCTGGCTGAAAAACGTATACCACCGTTTCATGAAGCGGCGCTACAAGAACATGGAAGGATTCAGAGACAGCAGACAATAAGATTTATGATTTTAGATTTATAGCTATGATTCAGATAAATAATTTACAAAAGAGATTCGGTGAAAAGACCGCTGTAAATATTGATAACTACTTCATCAGTCAAGGTGACATGTTGGGTTTGGTAGGAAACAACGGAGCCGGAAAGACCACCCTCTTCCGACTGATACTGGATTTATTGCAGGCAGATCATGGGAATGTCACCATCAATGATATAGATGTATCCCAAAGTGAAGACTGGAAGAGATTTACCGGCGCTTTCATTGACGACGGTTTTCTTATAGACTACCTCACCCCGGAGGAATATTTCTATTTCATCGGCAAGATGTATGGATTGAAAAAAGAAGAAGTAGATGATCGTCTCGTTCCTTTTGAACGCTTCATGAATGGTGAAGTCATAGGACAGAAGAAGTTCATACGCAATTTCTCCGCTGGAAACAAGCAAAAAATAGGTATTATCTCCGCCATGCTGCACCACCCCCAACTGCTGATACTGGATGAACCGTTCAACTTCCTCGATCCAAGTTCACAGTCCATCATCAAGCAACTGCTGCAGAAATACAACGAGGAACATGGAGCCACTGTCATCATCTCCAGCCATAACCTCAACCATACAGTAGATGTATGCCCGCGCATCGCCCTATTGGAACATGGAGTCATCATTCGTGACATAGAAAACGAAAACAACTCGGCAGAAAAGGAACTGGAAGCCTATTTCAATGTCAGCGTAGAAGAAAAGGTTGAAACGGAAAACGATACAGACGAAGAAACACCGGAAGAAGAACAAGCATGAAACAGCCACTTGCCCATATAATCGCCTTTGTCGGACTGGTGCTCTGCCTGAGTTCCTGCCACACCTCCGCACCCCGCCTTGACTATAAAGCATTGGCGCAAGCCTCCGTACGCTTGGGCGTGGATATAGAGCTAACAGACAACCACAGGCTGTACATCAACGCTGCCGAATGGATAGGCACCCCCTACCGGGCGGGCGGTAGCAGCAAACAAGGAACGGACTGTTCCGGCTTGGTGTCCCAGCTTTACAAGAAAACCTACCGCATACGTTTATCGCGTAGTACCGACGGACAACTGAAAGAAAGCAACCGAATAGCCCGCCGCAACCTGCGCGAAGGCGACTTGGTCTTTTTCACCAGCCGGGCATCCCGCAAGAGGGTGGCCCACGTGGGCATCTACCTGAAAGACGGCAAATTCATTCACGCCAGCACCAGCCAAGGAGTCATTGTGAGCAATCTCAAGGAAAGGTATTATACGCAATACTGGCTCTGCGGCGGAAGAGTGAAGTAATCACCGGCATCCCATGCCAAAGCCCGTTGCCGATTGAAGTTAATCAACCGGCAACGGGCTGATAATTCCAATTTATTCATAACTTTGCCGCAAAAAGGCATATGAATTATACAACCTACCTTTTCGACTTCGACTATACGCTTGCCGACTCTTCACGCGGCATCGTCACCTGCTTCCGCAACGTACTCAACCGCCATGGCTACACGCAACCTACCGATGACGATATCAAACGCACCATTGGCAAGACTCTGGAAGATTCCTTTTCCATTCTTTCCGGTGTAACAGATCCCCTGCAGCTCGCCGAATTCAAGAAAGAGTACGTAAAAGAAGCCGATACACACATGACCGTCAATACGGTGCTTTTCCTCGAAACAAAATCGGTGCTGATAGCACTGAAAGATTCCGGCGCCCGCATCGGAATCATCTCCACCAAATTCCGCTACCGCATCAAGGAATTACTGGACCAGCACTTTCCCGAAGACTTTCTGGACATCATCATCGGCGGAGAAGATGTAAAAACTCCCAAGCCCTCGCCCGAAGGGCTCTTGCTTGCCATCAAGCAGCTACACGTCACTAAAGCCGAAACGCTCTATATCGGCGACAGTACGGTGGATGCAGAAACCGCACAAAAGGCGGGAGTGGACTTTGCCGGCATCACGCATGGCATGACCACCGCCGAAGAACTGCAACGCTATCCGCATAAAAAGATTATGGACAGCCTGGAAGAACTGTTGAAACAGGAACCATTACCCGCCAAAGCCCCGAAGAATTCAAATGTACGGCAGATCATATTCCTGTTGGCGCTATCTGCCGCACTCGCAGCACTCTTTTATTTCCTCACCTGAATATAAAAGGGCTTCCCGCATAAATCAAATCGTTCCTTCATGGAGTAAGTTTCGTTCCACCATGATGGAACGAAACTTACTCCATGAAGGAACAAAACTTTCCCCGCACACGAAAGCAGTAATTGTACTAAAAAAGAGATAGAAAGATTTGCCCATTCCAAATAAAAGAAGTAATTTTGTGCCCGATTATTCCGCACCGGGTTTAATTAAGTGCTTTCTAAGTGATTAGAGACCACCCGACGGAGCTAACTTATACATTATATATAAGAAATGTACGCAATTGTAGAAATCAACGGTCAGCAATTCAAAGCAGAAGCTGGCAAGAAGCTGTTTGTACACCACATGCAAAATGCTGAAGCAGGTGCAACAGTAGAATTCGAGAAAGTTCTTTTGGTAGACAAAGACGGTAACATCACCGTAGGCGCTCCCACAGTAGAAGGAGCAAAAGTGGTTTGCGAAGTTGTTTCCGCTTTGGTAAAAGGCGACAAGGTTCTTGTTTTCCACAAGAAAAGAAGAAAAGGTTATCGTAAACTGAACGGTCACCGTCAGCAATTCACAGAGTTAACAATTAAGGAAGTAGTAGCTTAATCAATTAAAAAAGTAAGAAGAAATGGCACATAAAAAAGGTGTCGGTAGTTCTAAGAACGGCCGCGAATCACAGAGTAAGAGATTAGGCGTTAAGATATTTGGTGGCGAAGCTTGCAAAGCAGGTAACATCATCGTTCGTCAAAGAGGTACTGAATTCCATCCGGGTAACAACATCGGTATGGGTAAAGACCACACTCTTTTCGCCTTGGTAGACGGAACTGTACAGTTCAAAGTAGGTAAAGCAGACAGAAGATCTGTTTCTGTTATTCCTGCCGAAAACGCAGAAGCATAAGTTTCCGGATAAAAGAATAATAAAGAAAGGGATGCAATCAAACCAGATTGCATCCCTTTCTTTATTATCGCACTATTCATTCAAAAAAACACCTTATTTTCATATTTTCTGCTGTTTATTATACTTTTTCATACAATGAATAAGCATTTTCTCTATCTTTGCAGTAATAAAAAAACATAATAACAAGTATAAGATATGCTTACCATTAAACAAATTACAGACAACACCGACGCCGTAATCCGCGGTCTGGAAAAGAAGCACTTCAAAAATGCCAAAGAAACAATCGGGCAAGTGCTGGAAACGAACAACAAACGACGCAATACCCAAACAATCTTAGATAAGAACCTGTCGGAAGTCAATTCCCTTTCCAAGTCCATCGGACTGTTGATGAAAGAAGGCAAGAAAGATGAGGCGGAAACCGCCAAGAACCGGGTGGCCGAATTGAAAGAAGCCAACAAGGCCCTGCAAGAAGAAATGGACCAAGCTGCAACCGACTTGCAAAACCTCCTCTATACAATCCCCAACATCCCTTATGACAGCGTGCCCGAAGGCGTAGGCGCCGACGACAATGTGGTAGAGAAAATGGGCGGCATGGAGACCGAACTACCTAAAGACGCGCTCCCCCACTGGGAACTGGCAAAGAAATATGATTTGATAGATTTTGACTTAGGTGTGAAAATCACAGGTGCAGGTTTCCCTGTGTATAAGGGCAAAGGCGCACAGCTTCAGCGTGCACTTATCAATTTCTTCCTGGATGAAGCACGCAAGTCGGGCTATACGGAGATAATGCCGCCAACGGTAGTGAACGCCGCTTCCGGCTATGGCACAGGTCAGCTGCCCGACAAAGAAGGACAAATGTACCATTGCGAAGTAGATGATTTATACCTGATCCCGACAGCTGAAGTTCCCGTAACGAACATCTATCGCGACGTGATTTTGGACGAAAAGCAACTGCCTATCAAGAACTGCGCTTACACGCAATGTTTCCGTCGCGAAGCCGGCTCATACGGTAAAGACGTACGCGGACTGAACCGCCTGCACGAATTCTCCAAAGTAGAATTAGTGCGCATCGACAAGCCGGAACACTCCAAAGAATCCCATCAGGAGATGCTGAACCACGTAGAAGGATTGCTCCAGAAGCTTGAGTTGCCTTATCGCATCCTGCGTTTATGTGGCGGCGACATGAGCTTTACCGCTGCTCTCTGCTTCGACTTCGAGGTCTATTCCGAGGCACAGAAACGCTGGCTGGAAGTCAGTTCAGTATCCAACTTCGATACCTACCAGGCCAATCGCCTGAAATGCCGTTACCGCACAGCAGAAAAGAAAACAGAGCTTTGCCACACATTAAACGGCTCCGCATTGGCCCTGCCGCGCATCGTAGCAGCTCTATTGGAAAACAACCAGACACCGGAAGGTATCCGTATCCCGAAAGCGTTGGTTCCGTATACAGGATTCGAGGTGATAGACTAAGATAAGTTTCCATCCATTATATTTCGGGCACAGATTACAAGAAACAGCATGGTTCTTCAATGGACAGAACCGGCAGGATTCTTGAAATCTGTGCCCGATTTGCAATATCATATTTCGTCCTGCATCCATTCTTTTTTCCCCTCACATTCTTTGTTATTAATAAATAAGCAGTATCTTTGCATAATCTATCAATCTGAAAGAGATTACGTAATTATACCAACAAAATTATTAGATAATGAATAAAATCATTAGCAAAGAGCATTTTTCAGAAAAGGTCTTCAAATTAGTAATTGAAGCACCGTTAATTGCTAAGTCACGTAAGGCAGGACACTTTGTAATAGTACGCGTAGGTGAAAAAGGCGAACGCATGCCACTGACCATAGCCTCTGCCGACCCCGTAAAGGGAACTATCACTTTGGTTGTGCAGGAAGTGGGTCTCTCGTCTACCCGCCTGTGCGAACTCAATGAAGGTGATTATATAACCGATGTTGTTGGTCCGCTGGGACAAGCCACCCATATTGAAAATTTCGGCACCGTAGTTTGCGCCGGCGGTGGTGTGGGAGTAGCTCCGATGCTCCCTATCGTACAGGCATTGAAAGCTGCCGGCAATCGTGTAATCACAGTATTGGCAGGCCGCACCAAAGAACTGATTATCCTTGAAAAGGAAATGCGTGAAAGCTCCGACGAAGTCATTATCATGACTGACGACGGTTCATACGGCCGTAAAGGATTGGTAACAGAAGGTGTAGAAGATGTCATCAAACGCGAGAAAGTTGACAAATGCTTCTGCATTGGCCCCGCCATAATGATGAAATTTGTTTGTTTGCTGACGAAGAAATACGAAATACCCACCGATGTCTCTCTAAACACAATCATGGTAGACGGAACAGGCATGTGCGGCGCCTGCCGTATCACCATCGGCGGCAAGACCAAATTCGTATGTGTAGACGGACCTGAATTTGACGGTCACCAGGTAGACTTCGACGAAATGCTGAAACGCATGGGAGCATTCAAAAGCATTGAGCGCGAAGAAATGCACAAACTGGAAGAGCCACAGACATGCCAGGCAACCGGAGAAAGCACAGCGGAGCCGGACGAAAAAAGCCGCAATGCCGCTTGGCGTCAGGAATTGCGCAAATCCATGAAAGCCAAAGAACGCACAGCGATCCCTCGCGTGGAGATGAACGAATTGGATGCAGACTACCGTTCCCACAGCCGCAAAGAGGAAGTAAACCAGGGATTGACCAAGGAACAGGCACTGACAGAAGCGAAACGTTGTCTGGACTGCGCCAATCCGGGCTGCACAGAAGGTTGTCCGGTAGGAATAGACATCCCACGTTTCATCAAGAATATAGAACGCGGTGAATTCCTTGAAGCCGCCAAAACACTGAAAGAGACCAGTGCGCTTCCTGCTGTTTGCGGTCGTGTCTGTCCACAAGAGAAGCAATGCGAATCCAAGTGCATCCACCTGAAGATGAATGAAAAGCCGGTAGCTATCGGCTATTTGGAACGCTTTGCCGCGGACTATGAACGCGAAAGCGGGCAAATCTCCGTACCGGAAATCAAAGAAAAGAATGGCATCAAGATTGCCGTAATCGGTTCAGGCCCCGCTGGGCTCTCTTTCGCCGGAGACATGGCAAAATACGGATACGACGTTACCGTATTCGAGGCGCTGCACGAGATTGGCGGTGTATTGAAATATGGTATCCCCGAATTCCGTTTGCCCAACAAGGTGGTGGATGTCGAAATCGAGAACCTTGCCCAAATGGGCGTGAAGTTCATCAAAGACTGCATCATCGGCAAGACATTAAGCGTAGAGCAACTGGAGGAAGAAGGATTCAAAGGCATATTCGTTGCTTCCGGCGCCGGACTGCCGAACTTCATGAACATCCCCGGAGAAAACTCCATCAACATCCTGTCATCCAATGAATATTTGACGCGTGTCAATCTTATGGATGCCGCCAGCGAGGACTCTGATACACCTGTGCCTTTTGGCAAATGCGTAGCCGTTATCGGCGGCGGCAACACAGCCATGGACTCTGTCCGCACAGCCCGCCGCCTGGGTGCAGAACGCGCCATGATTATTTACCGACGTTCAGAGGAAGAAATGCCTGCCCGCATCGAAGAAGTAAAACATGCCAAAGAAGAAGGAGTGGAATTCCTGACACTTCACAATCCGATAGAATACATTGCCGATGAGCAAGGAAAAGTTAAGCAGGTCATCCTTCAAAAGATGGAATTGGGCGAACCCGATGCCTCCGGGCGCCGTAGTCCTGTTCCCATTCCGGGAGCCACTGAAACGATTGATATAGACCTTGCCATTGTCAGTGTGGGCGTATCCCCCAACCCTATTGTTCCCAGCTCTATCAAAGGACTTGAATTAGGTCGCAAAGGAACGATTGCCGTAAATGATAGTATGCAGTCGTCCATTCCGACCATTTACGCCGGCGGCGACATTGTTCGCGGTGGCGCTACCGTAATCCTTGCTATGGGTGACGGCCGGAAAGCTGCTGCAGCCATGAATGAGCAATTGAAGAAATAAACGCTCCACCATAAAAAAAGAAAGTCCCGTTCACAATTAGTAAACGGGACTTTTTCTTTTTTCATTTTCAGCTGCTACCCTCCTGAGGGCAGGTAGCGAAGGAGAAAGAGGAAAACATACTCAAAAAGGCTGAACAAAAGCTCTTATGAGTAGGATTTCAAACCTGTTCTTACTTCACCACTTTATTTGTTGCCGGATCAGGAAAGATCACTGTCGGCTTAAACGTCTTGGCTTCCTCAAAGTCCATCAATGCATACGACATGATAATTACAATATCGTCCGGCTGGACCTTACGGGCCGCCGCACCGTTCAAACATATTCTGCCCGAACCGCGCTCGCCTTTAATGATATAAGTTTCAAAACGCTCACCGTTATTATTGTCGGCAATGTAAACCTTTTCGCCGGCAATCATGTTGGCGGCATCCATCAGATCCTCGTCAATGGTGATGCTCCCCATATAGTTGAGGTTAGCCTCCGTAACGCGGGCACAATGGATTTTCGACTTCAACACTTCAATCATCATAAGATTGTTCTTTTTTTATGTTTATTACTCCTTATACTTGATATTGTCAATCAGACGGACTTCTCCACAGAACACCGTAATACATCCCACTGCATAGGAAGTATCTTCCCAATTGGCAATCTTCTGCAACGTATTGCCGTCCACCAGTTCAAAATACTCCAGGCGCAAACCGGGAGCCGCTGCAATGGCATCTTCCACAAACCTCTGTGTTTCAGCAACTGTATGCGAGGCTGCAAAGGTACGACTTTCAAATAAAGTCTGCGAGATTTTTAAAGCATTTTTGCGTTCTTCGTCAGACAAGCGGGCGTTACGGCTGCTCAAAGCCAGTCCATCCTCCTCACGCACAATAGGGCAACCCACAATCTCCAATGGATAATTCATCCGGCGCACCATTTCGCGGATAATGGCCAACTGCTGGAAATCCTTCTCGCCGAAATAAGCGCGATCCGGCTTCACCGCATCAAATAGTTTGCTCACAATCTGACACACACCATTAAAGTGCCCCGGCCGGAAAGCCCCCTCCATCACAGTATCCAAAGGAGCGTAGCTGAACCGGCGTGTATCCGGTTCCGGATACATCTCTTCCACCGTAGGGGCAAAAACAAAAGCAGCCCCACACTCTTCCAGCAAACGACAATCAGCCTCCAGCGTACGAGGATATTTGGCCAAATCATTCTGATCATTAAACTGAGTCGGATTCACAAAAACACTTACCACTGCGGCATCATTCTCTGCCACACAACGTTTTACCAATGAAGCATGACCGGCATGCAAGGCTCCCATTGTAGGCACTAAACCCACTTTTTTACTTTGGGCTCTCATAGCCGAAAGTCCGGCCTGCAAGTCCTTGATAGTATGTACTATTTCCATTTTATTGGTTATATAATAACTTAAGTTGTTTGCAAAAACGGTGCAAAATAAGCTATTATTTACCATATAAAGAAGAAATATCGTAAATTAATGCAAAAGTTGTCCCGGCTTCAGAGGTGTATCCGCGCCTATTTTTCATTGATATACAACCGGTTAACAATTCATAAGGAATTATAGGCGAGCCCTGTTTGCGTTATTGCCCGATTTTTTTTATATCTTTGCAGAATAATTGAGAACATTGTTATTATGACAAAGGCGAACAAGGTTTTATTTATAACACAAGAAATTACCCCTTACGTTTCAGAATCCGAGATGTCCCTTGTTGGCAGAAACCTGCCGCAAGCAATCCAAGAAAAAGGCAGAGAAATCAGAACGTTTATGCCCAAGTGGGGGAACATCAATGAGCGCAGAAATCAACTGCACGAAGTGATACGTCTCTCCGGTATGAACCTTATCATCGACGATACCGACCATCCGCTTATCATTAAGGTAGCATCCATACAATCCGCCCGCATGCAGGTTTATTTCATCGACAACGATGATTACTTCCAAAACCGCCTGCAAGTGATTGACGAGAACGGTGTTGAATACGAGGATAATGATGCACGTGCCATTTTCTATGCTCGTGGAGTATTGGAAACAGTAAAGAAATTGCGTTGGTGTCCGGACGTTATCCACTGTCATGGCTGGATGACAGCACTGGCTCCGCTATATATTAAAAAGGCGTATAAAGACGAACCTTCATTCAGAGACGCCAAAGTGGTCTTTTCACTGTATGACAATGACTTCAAACAGCCATTTCATTCCGACTTCACCAGCAAACTCCTGCTGAAAGGCATCAACAAGAAGGATATTGCCGACTTAAAAGAACCGATAGACTATATTGCTCTTTGCAAATTGGCAATAGACTACTCTGATGGTATTATCCAGCAAAGCGAACATGTAAATGAGGAGCTCATGGAGTATGCCCGCCAAGCCGGTAAGCCTATCTTAGGCTATCAATCTCCTGAAAACTTCGCAGATGCCTGCAACGACTTCTACGATCAGGTTTGGGGAGCTGAACAAGAATAAGTTGATTTCAAGACGAAGAATTATGAAAGTAAAATATTTAGGAGTATTACTTTTAGCACTCCTGTCTTTGTACGGATGCGACGATAACACCGGGACGTTGGGTATGGATATGCTGCCCGATTCAGACGGCATTTCGACTAAAACAGAAACATTTGACGTTAGCACAAAATCCATGCTTGCAGATAAAGTTTACTCCAAGACAAGTACAGGATATATCGGTAAGTTCACAGACCCTGATCCCAAAGGATTTGGAAACTACGAAGCCAGCTTCTTAGCCGAATTGAATTGTACGGAGAATTTCACATTCCCTGCCGTATATGAAGAAAGCGCAGACGGAAAGAGCGGCAAAGGAACAATGGTGAAAGACGAAGTGGAGAAAATCCAGTTAGTAGTCTACTATTCCAGCTGGTTCGGAGACTCCTTAAATGCATGCAGAATGAGTGCATACGAATTGAACGACGAATGGCTGAAAGTGCGTAAAGATCCTGATAAATACCGATATACCAATATCGATACAAAGCTATATCACGAATCAAAGGCTTTAGGAAAAAAAGCATATACAGCTTATGATACCTCTGTGCCCGACTCCGTAAGAAAAGCAACCGATTCAAACGGTAACTCAACTTATTACCCCAACATCACTTTCCCATTGGATAAAGAGCTGGGAAATAATATTTTGAAACTGAACCGGCAATATCAAGAAAAGAAGAATGACTTTTTTGACAACTCTGATAAGTTTATCGAAAATGTATTCAAAGGTGTTTACCTGCAAACAGACTACGGTGACGGAACCATTCTCTATGTAGACCGCGTAGACCTGCAAATGCAATTCCGATTCCACTATGTGGACAGTTTAGGAGTTAAGCTGACCAAAAAAGTCACAGACAAAAATGGTGAAGCCGGCACAGACTCCACATACCTTGCTACGGCAGTTGCTTTTGCCTCTACCAAAGAAGTGATTCAAGCCAATAAATTTGAGAACTCAGAAAAGCTGGCAGAGAAAGTAAACAATGACAATGAAAAAGGCTGGAGCTATCTCAAATCACCGGCCGGTATCTTCACAGAAGCAACTCTGCCTTATGATGAAATAGCCAAGAAGTTAGCTAATGATACGTTGAATGCGGTCAAGCTGACTTTTACGAACTACAAGCAGGACAATCAGGAATATAAATTCAGCATGAGTGCACCACAAACAGTTCTGCTGGTACGCCAAAAAGACATGGAATCTTTCTTTGTCAACAATGAGCTTGCAGACAATGTAACCTCTTTTGTGGCAACCCATAACAGCGTAGAAACCAACCAATACACCTTCAAAAACATAGCCCGCTTGGTTTCCACTTGTATCAATGAGAAAAAGGCTGCCAAACAAAAAGCGAAAGAAGCGGCAGGAGCAGCATGGGACGAAGCAGCATGGGAAGATGGATGGAACGAAGGCGAAGGAAAAAACTGGAACAAAGTAGTGCTGATCCCCGTAGTTGTGACATACGATACAAGCAGTAACAACCCTTCCATGATTGGCATCCAACACGACTTGAAACCGACATATGCCAAGCTCAAAGGCGGTGATCCGGCATTTGGCGGCAGCACTTTGAAGATAGAAGTCACCCATACTTCTTTCAATAAATAGAATCCCTATCAATCAGATACATAAAAGAACTCCCGTTCCAAGTATTGGAACGGGAGTTCTTTTATGTATATAGCAGAAGAATGAGCCTATTCAGCCTTTTTCTTCGGTTCTGCTTTCTTGGCAACCGACTTTTTAGCAGCAGTTTTCTTGACATCAGCCTTTGCGGCAGCTTTAGGAGCTGTTTTGGCAGCAGCCTTTGCTTCCTTCTTCTTCTCTGCTGTCTTCTCCTTCTCCAGCTTATGCTGTGTTTTTTCCAACTCTTTGTGTAACTCTTCTATTTCGTCGCCTTGATTTTTGATAGTAGTCAGCAAAGCATTCAGTTCCTCATTATCGATATCTATCGGATAGAGAGAGTCAACACGTTTGATGAAATCGCCCAGAATATTCATGTAATTGGTAAATGCGTCATAAGGAGATTCATAGATGCCGCGATTCAACCTCACACCGCTATTCTTGGTTGTCATAAAACGGAAGTTATTGCTTGCCTGCAAATAGTCCCAGTCTTGCTTGATACGGCGGTCATCGCAGATATGTACACGTTCGGCTACGCTATACAGCTTATTGAAAGCCTCACGTTGCATCACGTTACCCAGCCAGCAACTTGTATCTCTCTCCTCATCCACCCACGACATAGGATATGGAACATCCAACTGCGAAACAGACTTCAACTTAGTGACAATCTCCGTAGGAGTTGAGAAAGTGATACCCTTTTCCTTTGTGCATGCAGGCAACGCTTTCAGGAATTCCAGAATATTGGAAGACAAAGGCTGTGACATACCCAATGAACAAAGTTCCATAAATATGTTGATAACCTGTTCTTCTTGCGGGAATGCATCAATCCAGCTAATGTACTTATCGGCAAACAACGGATATTCACTCCATTCGGAATTAGAGAAACGCAGACTGATGTCATCCGACAACTTGAAATCACGCAACAACAGTTTCAGATTCGGGTTCATATTGCAGTGATAAACATAGTGCGGACTCTTCCAGCCAAGCACATGTTTAGCCCCCTCGGTCAGCATACCCTTGAAGCCCATACTTGCCACTACCGCACCGATCTCGTCATTATAGATCAGACTGGAATTACGGAACACCTTCGGAGCCTTACCGAACATCTGTTTCATCTTGGCACTCTGGCGCATTACTTCTTCCTTAAAGCAATCCTCATTGGCCAAAGAAGAAAGTCCATGAGAGTATGGCTCGGCCAAGAACTCACAACATCCCGTATCATTGAGCTGGTGCAACAGGTCGATTACGGCAGGCGCATGGATTTCCAACTGCTCCAATGCCACACCGGAAATGGACAAAGCCACCTTGAACGCACCGTCCGAGTTCTTCACCATTTCAATGAGCGTATTCAAGGCGGGAATATACGAGCGTTCAGCAACTTCATTTATACTTGTCTCATTAGCATAATCATCATAGTAATAATGATTTGTACCGATATCAAAGAAACGATAACGTTTCAGATGTATAATTTGATGTATCTCAAAATAAAGACAGATAGTTCTCATTAGTATTTATTGTTTTATTATTTACCATAGTTTCTTAACACATCCTCATAAAGAGCACGAATTCTCAAACCTACCTTTTCCCAGGTTATTCCGTCCACTTCCTTCTTACCCTCCTCCTGAAGATAGCGGAAAAGAGACGGATTAATACAGATGGAATAGATAGCATCGGCCATAGCATGAATGTCCCAATAATCGGTTTTTATCACCTTATCGAGAATCTCACCACATCCTGACTGCTTGGAGATGATGGAAGGCGTTCCGCACTGCATGGCTTCCAACGGTGCGATACCGAAAGGCTCGGAAACGGAAGGCATAACGAATACGTCACTATTCTTATAAACCTCATACACCTGCTTGCCCTTCATGAAACCGGGGAAATGGAAACGGTCGGCAATGCCCCGTTCGGCAGCCAGGTTTATCATGGCATTCAGCATATCGCCCGAACCTGCCATTACGAAACGTATATTGCGGGTACGTTGCAACACCAATGCTGCGGCTTCCACAAAGTATTCCGGGCCTTTCTGCATAGTGATACGTCCGAGGAAGGTAACCACCTTCTCTTTGGAATGATCCGGGCGCGGAATATCCTGCAACTCCTGCGAAAGCGGATACACCGCATTATGCATGGCAAACACCTTTCGCGGATCCTGATGATACTCATTTATCACTGTGCGGCGAGTAAGCTCCGATACACACATGATGCAGTCTGCATAATCCATTCCGTTCTTCTCCATAGAATAAACGGTAGGATTCACCTTACCGCGCGAACGGTCAAAGTCCGTTGCATGCACATGGATGCAGAGCGGCTTGCCACTTACCATTTTCGCATGTACTCCGGCAGGGTATGTCAGCCAGTCGTGAGCATGAATAATGTCGAATTCCTGCTGGCGTGCCACAACTCCGGCTATGATTGAAAAGTTATTGATTTCTTCGTGCAGATTTCCCGGATAACCGCCGGCAAAATCCATACACCCCAAGTCATTGACATGCATATAAGAGAAATCCGAATAAATATGATCGCGCAACGCATAATACTGTTCCGGACTCATCGTTGACAAACGTGACTTCAAATAGTCATAATTAACATCACGCCACACGATAGGCACTTGGTTCATGCCTATTATATTCAAGAAATTCTCTTCCTCACCTGTGGGCTTTGGCATACAGAAAGTAGTTTCCACATCCCCCTGCAAGCTCAGTCCTTTGGTGATTCCGTATGATGCAACTGCAAGACCGCCATATATTTTGGGAGGAAATTCCCAACCAAACATTAAAACTTTCATCTTCGTTCCTCCTCCTATAAATTATATTTAGACAACAATTTCAAGATACGCAGAATTTCCGCCACATTCATGGCAAATGACACCGCTCCCCTGCCTTTGAACGGCGGATTTCCGTCGAACAATTCGGGCAGCGATCCTATGCAATGGCTCGTCATCTCATCTTCAAAACCAATCAGATAGCGTTCCACAAACGAAATGCCGCTCATCTTATAAATGCGCAGATACGCCTCCATGTAGAATCCCATGAGCCATGGCCATGCTGTGCCCTGATGATATGCATAATCCCTTTGGACCTGAGGGCCTACATAATTAGGATTGTATCCCCCGCTCTTAGGGCTTAAAGTACGCAGGCCTTTCGGAGTCAGCAACTCTTTTGTCACAATGTCGAGTACCTGTTTTTTCTGTGCGCGATCCAGTGGAGAGTAGTCAAAAGCCACAGCAAATATCATGTTGGGGCGGACACTCCAATCCATCATATAGCCGTCCACGTAGTCAAACAGATAACCGTATTCATTGCGGAAAACCTCTACAAAGGATTTTCCCGCCATTTCGGCCAGATCATCCAATTCGTCCGCAAATATATCGTTTCCGCCCTCACGAACTAAATCTGCAACAAAGCGCAAGGCATTATACCACAAAGCGTTCACCTCTACGATATAACCGGTACGAGGAATTACAGGATGCCCGTTGGCAGTAGAGTTCATCCATGTAACGGCTTTCTCCTTACCGTTTGCATAAAGCAAACCGTTTTCGTGCAAGAACAGGTTGTCATGCTTACGGCCGCGAATATAATTCATAATGTCCTCCAACAGTTTGCCATACTTCTGCCGGCACAGCTCACGCGATGTTTCCTTAGCATACTGCTGTAAAGCCCACACCGCCCATAAGAGCACATCCGGATGCTCCATTTCATAGATTTTATAGCCCACCGGCCTATCTTCCATAAAATCGCGGACAGCCTTCTCTGCAGTTTTCATAACATCTTCAAATTCCGATTGTTCGTCCACCGCCAAAGTCAGGCCGGGCAAAGAAATAAACAAGTCGCGTGCACGACACTTGAACCAGGGGTAGCCTGCAAGTATATAATGCTCCTCTCCTTGTTTGTTATGGAATTGGTGGGCCGAATTTTTCAGACAGTGGTAGAAGCTATCCCGCGGAGTACGGTCTTCCGCTTCCGCCTCAAAGGTCTGCTTCAGTTTGCGCGGTGAAATCTCCGAGATACCTGCTGAGAACACAATGCTTTCACCTTTCTTTATGTCCACCTCAAAATAGCCGGGCACATACAGGTCTTCATTAAAATCATATCCGCGTTCCTGTTCCTTCGGATATTCAATGCCGCGATACCAGTCCGGCTGATAATGAAATTCATTCTTTTTGTTCAGTTGCATATAAAGTTCCGGGTATCCGGGATACATACAGGTCTTGATGCCGTTTTCCACCGGTTGATAGTCGCGGTTGGCCTGTGCATTTTCGTGCGTATATTCACGCACGCTGCGAAATGCCAGAAAAGGGCGGAACCGGAGTGTTGTTGCCGAATGGGCATCCACCAAGGTATAACGAATTAGAATCCGGTTCTCGTGATGTACAAAAATTTTCTCTTTACGGAGGATTACCCCTCCTACGCGGTAAGTTGTTGCCGGGATATGCTCACAGTCAAATTCTCGGATATACTTATGCCCGTTTGGGCTGAAGTTGTTTCCTTGATATTTGTGCAAACCCAGATTAAACTCTGCGCCATGTTGAATTACCGTTTCATCCAAAGAAGACAGCAGCACATGGTTTTCATCATCCAGGTTGGGAACGGGAATCACCAACAACCCATGATATTTTCGTGTGTTACAATCTACAATTGTCGTACAATGATAGGCCCCCGATTTGTTAGTCCGAAGTATCTCCCTTGGCAAAGATTCTTGCAGATTAACCATCAAGGTCTTGTCAAATCGTAAATAACTCATAGTTGTGCATTATTTAAAGGTTAATTATTTCAGGTATGCGCGCTACACAACTTGTAGCGATGCTCAAAAGTACAAATTTCAGCCTATACGCAAAATAAAAAGTCAGTTTTTTTTCGTTTTTCAAGTAAATAATTCATAGCATTGTACGAAAATCATCAATTCGTGTACAATATATGAAATATGATGCCCGACAAATAGTTCTGACTGCGATTATACCGCTATTTCTAACTATTCATCCCACAATATGAAAGAAAGTCCCAAAAGAGGATAATTGAGGAAGAGGAAAAAACAGTGAAGGGAAAGATGCACCCCCCTCCTCCCCGAACAGTAATAAAAAAGACCGTCTTAATTATGAAAACTCTCCAACAGCAATGATATATTTGCCATAAACAAGCGTACGGAAATCGCCAGCAGGATAATGCCGAAGAACTTGCGGATAATATAAATTCCGCCCTTACCGAGAAAACGCTCCACGCGTCCCGTCATGCTGACAACAAAATACACCCATATCATATTCAGCACCAGCGCAATGATGATGTTGACACTGGCATACTCGGCACGCAAAGAGAGTAACGTGGTGAATGCTCCGGCTCCCGCCAATAACGGAAACACCAGCGGCACCAATGTAGCCTCCTTTATAGGCCCCTGATTCTTAAATATCTCAATATCGAGAATCATCTCCAACGACATCAGGAAGATGACAAACGCACCTGCTACGGCAAACGACTCGATGTCTACGTGAAACAGTTTCAGCATCATATCACCTGCATAGAAAAAGCCTATCAACAGTGCAAACGATATCAACGTAGCTTTTAATGCATTTACGTCTTTTCCTTTCTCTTTCAGGTTGATGATAATAGGAATAGAGCCTATAATATCTATTACGGCAAACAACACAATAAAAGCGCTGGTCATTTGTTGCCAATTAAATGCTGAAAACATACGTTCCTCCTTTTTCTTTTTTGCAAAGATAATCTATTTTTATACATTCTGCAAAATTTCTTAAAACTGAATGAATAGCACGTTTAAGAAATAATAAAAAAAACAAAAAGAGAGGGTAAGTGTTTACGGCAGAGAGCGATTATACCTACTTTTGTTCTTGAACCATAATACAGAAACTATATGGAAACAATGTTCGATACACTATTACAATTACCCCTTTTTCAAGGACTTGCCCAAGAGGACTTCACCTGTATCTTGGAAAAGGTAAAATTGCATTTCACGAAACATAAACCGGGAGAGCTTCTTTTGCAAAAAGGTTCTTCCTGCCACGAACTGGTGTTCATTCTAAAAGGAGAAGTAGCATCTTCCACATTATCCGCTGATGCTTCTTACAGCTTTACGGAATATTTTCCGGCTCCCTACCTGATCGAACCTTATTCCATGTTCGGCATGAACACATCCTATGCTTCTACACACCGCGCCAATACGGAGGTACATACGGTCAGCATCAGCAAAGCGTTCGTGATGAAAGAGCTATTCAGCTATGAGATATTCCGCCTGAACTATATGAACATGGTGAGCAACCGCGCCCAAATGCTGCATAACCGCTTATGGAAGGTGGCAGGCAACGATCTTGAAGCACGTATTTCCCATTTCATCCTCAGCCACGTAGAACGCCCGTCGGGAAAGAAAGTACTGAAAATCAAGATGGAAGATTTAGCCCAAATAGTCAACGAGACTCGCGCAGGGATATCAAAGGCTCTCAACAACATGCAGGACAGAGAATTGATAGAGCTGCACCGCGGAGAAATCGTAATACCCGATGCGGAAAATCTGATACTTGCATGAGAGTGATGCACTGCCTCACGTAAGAAACTAAAAGGGGATGAATTCAAAATGAAATTCATCCCCTTTTCTGGTATTACTTATTCCCATTCAATTGTGGAAGGCGGTTTTGAGGAGATATCGTAGGTTACGCGATTCACCCCTTTCACCTTGTTGATAATATCATTGGAAACCTTGCCCAAGAACTCATAAGGCAGATGCGCCCAGTCGGCAGTCATGGCATCGGTAGAAGTTACAGCACGCAAGGCAACAGCACGTTCATACGTACGTTCATCTCCCATTACACCGACAGACTGCACCGGAAGCAGGATAACTCCCGCCTGCCAAACCTGATGATAAAGCACCGTTTCATTTCCGTCGGCATCCTTCACCTTCCAGTCGCGCAAGCCCTGAATGAAGATATCGTCCGCATCTTGCAAGATACGCACCTTTTCCGGAGTTATATCACCCAAGATACGCACAGCCAACCCCGGTCCGGGGAAAGGATGGCGGGTAATCAGATGATCCGGCATGCCCAGCTCGCGTCCTACGCGGCGAACTTCGTCCTTAAACAACAGACGCAACGGCTCGCACAGCTTCAAATGCATTTTTTCGGGCAATCCTCCCACATTGTGATGGCTCTTGATAACCGTTCCGGTGATAGAAAGCGACTCAATGCAATCCGGATAGATAGTACCCTGTGCCAGCCACTTTACATCTTTTATCTTATGGGCTTCTTCATCAAACACATCAATAAATCCCTTTCCTATAATCTTGCGTTTTCGTTCCGGCTCGGTCACTCCTGCCAGCTCCGCAAAGAATTTGGCACTTGCGTCCACGCCCACTACGTTCAGTCCCAGACACTCATAATCGTGCAACACATTCTTGAACTCATTCTTACGCAGCATGCCATGATCCACGAAGATACAAGTCAGGTTCTTACCGATAGCACGATTCAGCAGTACGGCAGCAACGGAAGAATCCACTCCGCCACTCAGGCCAAGCACCACTTTGTCATCTCCAAGCTGTTCTTTCAGTTGGGCAACGGTAGTTTCAATGAATGATGCAGCGCTCCAATCCTGTTTGCAACCGCACACTTCCACAACAAAGTTTTTCAGCATCTGCGTGCCGTCCTCACTATGGAACACTTCCGGGTGGAACTGAACACCCCACATCTTCTCGCCTTCCACCTGATAAGCGGCAATCTTCACTTTATCTGTCGAAGCTATCGTTTTGAAGTTGTCAGGAATTGCTGTGATGGTGTCACCATGACTCATCCATACTTGTGTGTTCTCCTTCACTCCCTTGAAAAGCACATTGCCTTTATCAAAAGAATTCAGATGTGCACGTCCGTATTCACGACTACCCGCAGGCTCAACCTTTCCACCATTGGTATAAGCGATGAACTGTGCACCGTAGCAAATTCCCAATACAGGATATTTACCGCGAATCTCGTTTAAATCTATTTTAAACGCACTCTCATCATATACGGAAAACGGGCTGCCCGAAAGAATAACTCCCTTTACACTCTCATCTCCCTGGGGAAATTTGTTGTAAGGCACAATTTCGCAATATACATTCAGCTCGCGAACACGACGACCGATAAGCTGCGTGGTCTGTGAACCGAAATCAAGAATAATAATCTTTTCTTGCATAGAAACAGAGGTGTTAATTATTTGGAGCACAAAGATACGAAGAAAAATGAGATTGAGCACAAAAATTAAACGACTTAAATATCGTATCTTTGCAGTTACTAAAAAAACAGAAATATGAATACCTACAATAAAGCACCATTAACATATACAGAACAGATTGAACTACTGAAATCAAGAGGCCTAATTTTTTCTGACGAAAGACGAGCCCAAAGGCATCTTGCTAATATCAGTTACTACCGCCTCAGCGCTTATATGCTACCATACAAACAAAGTGAAAATGGAATAATTCTTGATACGTTTCGTGATGGAATCACTTGGGAGATGATATACAACTTGTATGTATTTGACAGAAAACTGCGTATATTAGTCTTTGATGCCATTGAGCGGCTTGAAATAGCCATTCGTACACAAATAATCTATCAACTCAGCCATAAATATGGTTCACATTGGCAAGACAGACAAGATATTTTTAATCCTCCGGCACTCGTAACCCTACGTAACGGGAAGACCGTTACAATAGACGTATATAACGACATTCAAAAACACATCAAGGAACAACTACATAACAACAAGGCAGAAGTATTTATTCAACACTACAGAGACAAATATGACAAACCGGAAAATCCTCCATCTTGGATGAGTATTGAAGTGATGTACTTCAATCATCTTTCACGCATATGCACAGGGCTGAAGCAACGTGCAGATATAAATGGTATTGCCGCCTATTTCGCATTACCTCCAAAAACATTCTGTTCGTGGCTTCATACAATCAATTATGTTCGTAATATCTGTGCACATCATGCCAGACTTTGGAACAGAGACTTGAATATAGTCCCTGAAAAACTTTCTTTTTCTAAAACCCTTGATTGGATCAGCAATCCAGATACAGCCAAAAGGAGCAAGCTATATTATTTCCTGTGTATGCTGAACTATATGTTACAGACTGCCAATCCGACATCGCCATTCAAAAAAAAATTAAAAGCGTTATTAACAGAGAATGAGGACATTATTTCACTTAATGCAATGGGATTTTTCGAGAACTGGGAAAATGAAATAATATGGAATAACAAGAAATAGTGAGAAAAAGACATTGCAGTTTAGATAAAAATGCGTATCTTTGTAACAAATTAAAAGGCAGATGTTTTAATAACAAAAGATAATAAGCCTCTCAGGCGCGTCGCAAGACAGCATACTTGAGGGGCGTTCTTTATTTAAGGAAGTTTTCATCAGTTTTATTATAATATTGATCTTGTCTGTCTAATATCCTTATCTAATCAAAAATAGACTATAAAAACACCCGCACAGCTTATCCTTCAAAAAACCAAAGGAATTATTGGAATTATAAAGTAAAGAATTTATATTTGCTTTCATTACTAACCCAAACATCTAATATCATGAAAAGAAACATTCTATCAACGGTCTTTACTCTTTGCTGCCTATTGCCGATAACAGCACAGTCCCTTTCCAAGACAGATTCGCTACAAATTGAAATCGCTCAATTAGAAAATGCACTGGCAAACATACAGACTGATTTGCAAGAAAAGACTTTGCAGTACAATTGGGAAATAACAGAAAAGTACATTGAGTATTGCAAAAAACTCTACAAAATTACAAACTTCAATCAAGAACCCCGGCTGGTACAACTTGCCACTACCATAAAGCCTGAAGAACTGGAACCTCAGAGATTGGCCTATGAAAAGACTAAAAAAGAAGTTGAAACACTACTGAAATCCTACCCGGAGTATATCACCCTCGATTCTTTATACAAAAGAGCCACCAATACGGAACAAAAAAAAGACCGCAAAGTAGCCTTAGACGGTTTCTATCAACGCATATACAATGAGGATAAAGCTTACCGCCCGCTACTCGAAAAAAGACGCAAAGCCCTCAAAGAGCATTATATTGCCTGCGCTTCCTATCTACTGAACGAATGTAAAAGAAACGGAGAAATAGTACCGGAAATCTATGATTATAAAACAGCACGAATTCTCAAAGAGGCTAATCCCAAGCTCCGCCAACTATCCATAGAGATCAGCACACTTGAAAGCCTTCAACGGGAAACAATTCGCAAATATCAAAAGCTAAAATACAATTTGGAGGACTAAAATAAGACAGAAAATTGACCCTTAGTCAGAAACGCTTTGCTAGGCCTTTTGACAACTGTCTAATGACTTTTGTCCCCCAACCTTGTTCTCTTTGTTTAATTAGAATATCATTGCCTATTTTCCAATATAAAGCGAGCAGTTCCGCATTTACACTAAATATAGCCTTCAGTTTGGAACTTTCTATCAATGAAATAACCTCTTTCCGCCAATTATCATAATTATCGGGAAGTACATTTTGCTTATCAGCCATTTGCGGTACTATTATATTATTATATGTTTTCGGAATGGAATTTTATATGCAAATATACATTTTTCTAATCACCGAAATAATTGATAATAAAAACAGCCGAAACCACTTCAAAAAAGCGATTTCGGCTGCGCCTAAAACAAAGTAACCGCTGTTACCCGTCATTTACCAGTATCACACTGCATCACATAACGCCATACTACACTTGTGAAGCATCTCTCCGCCTACGTACCAACAATGGTGCTCCGAGTTCTTCACGCTCCACTACTTCGAGGAAACCATTTTGTTCCAACTCGAATAAGGCAGGATACACACGCAATTTGTCAGCACCGGAATTTTGAATAATATCATCTACCGAAACATTTTCCGGCTGACTGATGATATAAGTAGCAATCTTCCGAGTGTCAGCAACTTTATAGTTCTTTTCCATACAATCTATTTTATATCAAGCTGTTCCACACATTTTCTATTCGTCATAGTTCTTTTCTTGTCAAATATCCATCCCCATTTATTGAAATACTTCACAACAGAACAAATATGATATTTCAGCAGCTTTCTATTCTTATAAGAGCCTTTTTCATATTCATGATAGATTGATACTTCAGGATAAAATATTGTCTTTGAAACCTCCCCTATCCTGCGACACAAATCCAAGTCTTCGGCATACATAAAAAAACGTTCATCAAAGCCGCCAACTTGTTTCAACGTCTCCACCCGCATAAACATAAAACATCCCGAAAGGGAAGGTACTTCCATCACTTTGTCATATCCGGTATGATGTAGTTCAAACCACGCATCATGTTTCTCCTGATAAGCATTGAAAGGAATGAATCTTCTCCCGAACAAATCCATCGGTGTAGGCAACAACTTGCATAAGTACTGAACATTCCCATTGGGATAAAGTACTTTTGGCATCACCAAGCCACAATCTTCCTGCTTATCCATAAATCCGGCAAGCGGCTTTGCCACATCTCCCTCCCAATAAATATCAGGATTTATCACCGCATGGTATTGCGCCCCCAACTCTATCGACCTGCGGATAGCAATATTATGTCCACTGCCAAAACCTAAATTATCACTATGAATGTAGACAATCTTGTCCGAAAGTGAAGCGAACTCACGCAAACTGTCATTGGATGAATTATCAATAATAAAAAATATATCAATGGAAGAATGCAACACGCAATCCAACAAGCGTTTCAAATCTACATACGAGGTATGAAACGTCACAACAGAAGCTGTAATCATGATTTATGATATTGAAAAATTAGAATATAAGAAATCGACCGACTCAGAAAATAAACTAGCTATAAAAGAGTTTTACGAATGTAATTGCGAGAAACGAGCAACAATCAATTCGATATCATCAGAGTGGCATAAATAGCCACTATATAAAGATTTGTTTTAGTAAAGCAATTATATAATTAATGTCCCCATCTCGCAAAAAAACCTTTACTTCTTCTTGGGATGCATTACCACTGGTATCCGGATGACGAATCACCTCATCCAGCTCTTCTTCCGTAAAACGGTAGGGCATACTGTCCTCATAGAACAATTCTATCTATCGGTAGTTAGTTAAATTGCAAACATAATATATCAAGCGTTCTATTTTACCCATGACATTCCATATTTTATTATTTCATTAATATAGAAGTTATTTTATTGGGATAATTCAAAGACTGTCTTATATCACCTTTAGGCATACTCCAGTCAACATATGAAGTAAATTTAAAAGGGACTCCGTTTAATGGGTTAACCACCGAAAGATTATAACCTAATTTCATAACCAACTGCGATAAACGAATTTCACCTTCACGAATCAACAATTGCTTATTTGAGATACCCTTTCCCGGAAAAACATTATTATTTACTGCAACCACCTGTCTCAATACATCAATAGTAGTCAATAAAAAGAAACTTTGTAAATGGGGAGTAAAGTTATTCCTTATCAGAGTTTGATACATCTTAGTACAATAAGATATACCCAACATACCTACATCCAAATTATTTTCCATGTATTCTATATAATCATTCAGAAAATCATCAATACAAGCATTTACAGAACTATTGGAAAGAATTACATAAGAGTTTGGTTTATCTTTTACGAAATCATAAAAAGCCGAATAACCCGAAAAATCTAAACCTGCATTAGAAACAGGTAAAACTCTATCGCACCTGCTTTTTACTGTTTGAATATCATATGTCGGATACTTTCCTAAGTCTGAAATTGTTACAGTATAATCTATTTGATATGCAGAATCTCGTTTTATTAATTCAAATCTTTTCAATTGAAAGTTTATTCCACAAAGAAATGTTCTTCCATTTTTTATTTTTTTTTCACGAACAAATGGATAACCAGCCCATTCATGCGTTTCGACAAACACAGTCCGGGTTTGGACATCACGTCTATTCCGACTATAATGTTTTTTTTTCTTTTTCTGAAATAAATTATGTATATAAAATAAAGGAAAAAATGACAGTTCTACAAACAAAATGAAATAAAAACAAAAACTACTTTTTACACAATTCATACAATCAAACAAATATTACAATGAAAAACACAAATCTTACTTTGAAATCAAAACTTCATTATATAAGTTAGAGAGAAGAGATTGCTGCAAATCATAATTATATTTTTGTTCTACCCATTTTTGGTTTTTATCTGATAGAGCACCGTTTTCAATTCTATTCAAAAAAGAAATAAATTCATCTTTATCAAATCCTTTTTTCCCTATAAATAGATTTTCTGAAAAAACCACTTCTCTCAAAATTTTCAAATCCGAACAGATTATTGGCAATCCATGGGCCATCGCCTCAATAAAAACCAACCCAAAACTTTCCCCTCGTGTCAATGATATAAACACATCACTTTCCAAATAATATTTTTCAATATCATCCTGATATCCCCGAATAAAAACTGAACTTTCTAATCTGTTACTAATAATAACTTTCCTTAAGTAAGTGAGATATTCTACTGGTCCATTTCCTATTATATTCAATATTACATTCTTATCAAGCTCATGTATTTTTCCAAAAAACTCAATAACTTCTTTAGTACCTTTAGATGGAATAAGAGAACCTACATACAAATAAGTTACACATTTTCTAAAGTTTCTTTTTTCAATACTATAAAAGCGGGGAGATAACCAATTATGAATAACAAGTGATTTTTTTGAATAAATAGAAGTTTGATTCATCAATGCATTTGAAACATAAACACATTTATTTGCAAGGAGTTCTACTATTAAAATAATAAACCTATGGAATAAATATATAAATATTTTTAGAGGGAAAGCATAATTTACAGCTGGTGCTTTAGGATCCGTATGAATAGTGGCTATTTGTTTAAGATTAGCTAATCTACAAAACAAACTCATATAAAATATAGCTTTAGGCTGATGAGAATGAACAATATCTGGTCTAAATAAGCGTACAACCATCTTGAACCTTTTATATAACTTCAATAAAGCAAACCATGATAAACAATCTATATTGTAAATAGTTATACCAAGCGATTCTATCTTAGAAATTAGTGGTCCGTTTCTAAAAGTCATGACAACTATCTCATTACGTACTTTCTGATACTGCAATATATCAAAAAGGTGTTGTTCACTACCGAACAAATTGGGGCGGTCTATAACATATAAAACTCTCATCAGTTATTACTATTCAAATTCCGGTGTAACTTAAATCGTTCTTCTCCAGTATCTTTTAAATCAAACATTCTATGAATCACATAATTCTGATATGGATTATATGTTATTGTAGAAGTATTTTCCAAAAGCCAAGTTTGAGACTGGTAAAAATTAAATAATATGATAAATATAAGACATAAACTTCTATTAAACTTTGTCTTATACAAATCTACCAACAACGGTAAACCTAAAAATATTCCTCCTACAAAATAATAACCGAATCTTGAACTCATGTCTATTGATTCCCAAAGCAATAAACGACACAACATATAAAAGAAAAACATATTCAAAATTATCCCCCCATAAGGAAGTTTTTTTTGTAATTTAGATTTATTTCTCACATACAATAAAAATAATATAACTTCCAATACAACTTTAGGATTCATTCCCCATTCACTTTGGCTCTCTACACCATAAACAGCTAACTTATATCCTATTCCACCAAATAAATAACCCGCACATTGCGTCAGTATCAGTTCAATAAACTTTACCTCCAAAGTACAAATCACTGTTGCTATACCAATAGATATGTATAAAATTTTATCAGACCATTGATGTCTTAACAGCCAATAAAAAGGAAATAAAACTAATGCGGAAAAATGAAATAAAGAAGCTAATATAACGAGCAAGAAATACATCCATATATTCCGATTATGTATATAGCGAATAGAATAAAGATATATAGCTAAACTTATACTTTGACGAACAGCACTCATATCTATCACAAAAAACACAAAAGAAAAATAAGTCAATACGCATAAATAAAACCACTTAGGATTATATAACCATATGGATTTCAAGAAAAGGTAGGTTGTTATCAGCGATATAAATAAATACATTACATTAATTTCACACCCAAACGTTCTAAATATAGAAGATATAAACATATAGCCTATTTCCGCCTTTCGATCAGTAGAAAAACTACCCCATCTTATAACTTCATTTAAAGGCAATGTTTGTTCATACATTTCTTTGTAAGAGAAATAATCAGATCCTACTTCATACCTACAACCTGATGTTAAAAATAAAACCAAATAGATAAAAAGAAAAAATCTACTATTTTGTTCTTTTGGAATTCCTGAAATCGAAAGAAAAAAAATAAATAAAATAAGAACAAATATTCCCAAATAATACATTTTAAATATTATTTATTGGTCAAGAAAGCACAAGATTTGATACATATTTTTTTACATCTTCTACCTAAAGCATAGGCTATATTGAAAAGAGCGACTCTTATTTGCCAATATTTTACTTTTCTTACCAGTAAATACTCTCTATAAGTTTTTACAACATTAGCAGAAGCACCCTCTCGTGCATCAAAAATAGCGATTGGCATATCTATATACACGAAAGCATTCACTCCTTTTTCAAGATAAGACTCATAAAAGAAATTATAATCAGCAGCTATCTGATAGTTTGTATCAAATCTTTCTATTGCACCATTACGAACAAAAGATGACTGATGACAAAAAGGCATGCCTTTTTGTATATAATCTATTTCTTTTACTTTAGTAAAAGAAATGCCCTCTGTGTATTTCATCAATGTATTTCCATATATAACATCTACATTAGCTACTGTTTTTGCAAAGAATAATTTATCTAAAACATTAGCATCTACAAACTCATCCCCCGCATTCATAAAATTAATCCACTCCCCCGTCGCCACCTTTATCCCCTTATTCATCGCATCATAAATCCCCTTGTCCGGTTCGCTCACCCAGTACGCAATTCTGTCAGCATATTTCCGGATAATTTCAACAGTGCCATCAGTGCTGCCGCCATCAATAATAATATACTCTATGTCATGATACGTCTGATTAAGTACGGACAGCATGGTCTTTTCAATCGTGTCCGCAGCATTGTAGCAAACAGTTACTACTGATATTAATAGTTTCATATTTTCTTTTCTTTAATTCTTTCTCTTGTCCAATTAATATTATCTTGAACTTTTTTAGCAGGTACTCCTGCATAAATACAATTTGAAAAAATCGCTTTTGAAGCAGTGAATACAGAACGAGCACCAACAATACTATTATCCGGTACCCAACTCCCTTTCAATACAACACTCCCCAAACCTATCCAAACGTGATTACCTATATTCACATTTTGCGACGGATTAATCCTATCTCCTTTTAAATTCACTATTGAATGCGAGTCGGTAGTCCGGATATTAATATCATGTGACAGCATACAATCACTACCTATACAAATACTTGTACCCTCTACAGCAGCCAAATGTATGTTGTTCTCCATTGTAGTTCCAGCACCTACCGAGATCAAATTGTCATTGTCTTCAATCTAAAATGTTGCTCCTAAAATCTTTACATTATCTTCTATAACAACTTGATTATTGGAACCAGCGAATAAAAACGTGGTATTCCGTATAGATACTCCATTACCTATCCTTATCTTATTTCCTCCTCTACTTTTCAACAATACTTTACTCTTATATATAAAAACCTCCTGTCCATTTACAATAGATACTAATGGATTTCTCAATTTAAAAAGCGACACACTTATTTTCTTACAAAAAAGGACTATTGACTTATGTACACTCATAACATTTTATCTACATAAAAATTCTTTACTAATTCATAATGTTTCCATTTGCCCGTTGTGACACCCTGTCACCACCCTTGTATAACTTTCCCTCACGCGCGCAGGAGAGAGTTTTTTTATTCAAGTCTCAAACATGTATTCTTCATGCGTGCACATAAAGAAAAGTTCTGCAAGAGCGATGCCAGGGTGTCAAGGCACTACCTGTTGCAATAATCCAGTTTGAGACGTTCGTACAGTTCTTTCAGTACAATACGCAGGGTATCAGAGTCTTTTCGGGCGATAAGTTCGTCCAAGTAGAAACATATCACTGTATAGTACGGCAAGAGGTTTGAAACGGAGCCCCTTTTAAAGCAGTATAAGTTTTACTACTCATGCCGGTGCACTGGCAAATGACACGATCCGTAAGATGCTTGCCACACACCTGCACCGTTTCCTGCAACAAGGCCAGGAGTTCTCCCAATTCGGCATTGGGAGCGAAATTTTGCTTCATTGTTTATCGTTTTTAAAACGTAATTATTAAATAGTCGTGCGTAACAACTCAAGCCAGCGAAGTTAATTTCAGTTAAATATCGGTCTCATGTTTTCCACATGAGGAAAACACGCAGCCATAAAGTTCCGGTTATTATCCCCACCTTTACAGCCATTATTTAAAATTCATACAAATGACAATGGAAAATATTTTAGTCAGTCTTTTTAAAGGTTATGCAGACACCCACCCGATAGAAGTTCCCCTGAAAACAATCATCAGCCTTCTCCGCGACAATCAGGCGGTGATCGAACACACCGAAAAGCATCGCTATTATCTGGAGCAAAAACAAGTCACCGCCGCTGCACGCGAAAAAGCATCCTGCCCCTGCTTTGCCGTCAGCGTGCGCTTCGAAGGCGGAAAACAGAAAGCAAACATCAGCGGGTGGACAGGAATCTGTCCGGTAGACATAGACCACGTGCCGCCCGAACGCATGGAACAGTGTTTGGAACTGCTCAAAGCCGACAAGCACACCTTGCTGCAATATGTCACCATCAGCGGACATGGTATCCGGTTACTCTGCCGATACACCGGACTCACCGACAACTGCGAGAAAAACCACCGGCTCCACACCCACACTTTTACCGTCATTAACGAGTACTACACCCGTCTCACAGGACTTGAATGTGACCTGAAATGCAAAAATGCCACCCGCCTAAGCGGACTTGCACACGACGAGCATCTGTTTTTCAATCCCGATGCCGTACCTTTCAGCCGGAATGCAGAAACTGCTGCGCCCAAGCATAGCCCGGCATCTGCCAAAAACCACCGCCGTCTGCAAAGAGTGATTGACGCTGCCTGCCGTCGCCTTGCGGATGAAGGTGTGGAATATGCGGAACATCACCACAACGAATATATCATGCGCATGGGCTATCTGCTCAACGCCTACGGAGTGGCACAGAACGTAGCCACCCAATGGGCAACAGAACGTTTTGCCGACTACAATGGCGACGTGACAGGCATTTTCGCCTCCTGCTACCTCAACATCGAAGAGCATGGCAGCCTCTCTCTTCCTCCACTCCGCAAGTCGCAAAACAATGATGAACGGCAGGAGTTTATGGCATCGGTGGCAGACATCGAACAGTTTCTCAACGGTCAGGCATCTTTTCGCAAGAACACCGTAACCGGCAAGTGCGAGGTGCTGACAGCCGGAAGCGGCGGGAAGTACGAAGAACTCACAGACCGCTACGTCAATACCCTGTGGTGCCGTATGTGCAAAGAAGCGAAACCGGGACAGGCCGCCCACATACGGGCAGTGCTCGATTCGGAATTTGTTGATACCTTCAACCCCTTCGAGCAATATTTTAAGAACCTGCCACCCTGGGACGGAACCACCGATTACATCGCGCAACTTGCCACCCACGTACACGTCCGGAACAACACCATTCCCTTTGCCTACTACTTCAAGAAATGGCTGGTGGGAATGGTTGCCGCCCTCTTCGACAAGGAAGTGGTGAACCATGAAATATTGGTGCTGACCGGCCGGCAAGGCATCTATAAAACCACTTGGCTCAACAATCTGCTTTCACCCGAACTGCGCCGTTACTTCTATCTGAAGTCCAACGCCCGCCGCATCACCAAAGACGACCTCCTCACCCTTGCCGAATTTGCCATTGTGTGCCTGGAGGAACTGGACGAAATGGAAACGCAAGAGGTGAACCAGATAAAGGCGCTTACCACCATGAAAGTAGTCAACGAGCGCGCCGCATACGCACATTACAAAGAACACCGCGACCACATAGCCAGCTTTTGCGGAACCAGCAACAACACTCACTTCCTCGCCGACCCCACCGGAAACCGCCGTTGGCTCCCCTTTGAAGTGGAGAATATCGACAGCCCTTATGACTTTCCAGTGGACTATGCCGGGGTTTACTCCCAAGCATACGCCCTACTGCAAAACGACTACCATTACTGGCTGGAAGACAAAGAGATTGAAGCCCTGAACCTGCACAACAGGCATTTCGAAATTCCCTGTCTGGAACAGGAACTGATATTGACCCATTACCGCCGTCCCATGCCGGGCGAGAAATGTATGTTCATCACCAACTCCCAGATACTCTGCCGCATCAACTCCGGCATCCGCCAAAAGCTGAGTCCCGTCAAAATAGGCATGGTGCTGAAACAGGAAGGTTTCGAATCCATGCGCTCAGGCGGCAAGCGGGGCTACCGAATGGTGGAACTCACTGGCGATGAGATACAGGCTAACCTCTATGCCATGGGAAGATATACGGAAAAACCTGAAAGTTAGAAATCTTACAACTGTAAAGGTCTGCTTTAGGTTTCCAGAGTTGAACTTTACAATCGCAGAGTTGACCTTTAGGAATCCTAAACCGGACATTACGCATCCCGGCTGCTCACGCCCTGCCTTCAGTTCTCAACTAAACATCCGGCTCTCCCAGTGCCTCAACAATCAGCCGCACCTGTGCCGGTGTATATGTCCGCACCCTGTCCGAAGGAACCAATGCATGGAGTTCATGCCGCAAGGTGGGATGGAAATCTATCCACTGGTTCAGTTTACGAAAAGCGGCTTGAGGACAAAGGGCCGGACAATAAAGTTGAGCGAGTTCCGTCCGCCCATAGGTACGTATTTTAAAAATCTCCATATCTTTTGAGTTCATTAGTTCTTACAGAACAAAGATACGGAAATATCTTCACATCTAAGCAACTATTTCCACCTATAACGAACGCTAACAGACCCTAACATACAGAAAGTGACAAACCCTCCTGTGCGGTGTCATATCTTCGCATCGTGATCACAAAGAGATAGTAAACCGATTGTTAATAACTCAAAAAAACAAAACAATGATTCGTTACAAAAAGTATCAGATGACAGGTGAGAAAAGCCCTTTGAAAGGACTTTGGTACGCCCGCCCCGTAATTGAAGAAACCTTCAATATCGAAACTCTTGCCAAACACATGGCAAACCACAACACTCCCTACTCCGCCGGAGTTATCAAAGGAGTGCTTGCCGATATGATTTCATGCATCAAAGAACTCATTCTGGATGGCAAGAATGTCAAACTGGACGATCTCGCCATATTCTCCGTAGGCATCGTCAGCAAGAAAGGTGCAGCCTCAGCCGCCGAATTCTCCCTCGCCGACAACGTCAAGGGGCTGAAACTCCGGGCACGCGCCACAGGAGAGTTGAGCAATGCTCAAATCAATTTGGAAGGTCAACTGAAAGAGACTTCCCAATATAACGTTAATGACAGCAGTTCGTCAGGAGGAACCCCTCCCGACAACGGTGAGGAGGAAAACCCGCTGGGCTAATGCCAACAGTGAGAAGAAATACCAAATCAAGTATTAATCATTAAACACTAAAATCACATGAGCGCAAAATCAAAATCAGTATGGGGTATCATCCTCAAATCTATTGTAGCGGTAGCCACAGCACTGGCAGGAGTATTCGGTCTCAGCTCCTGCATAGGCCGATGAGAACCGCCACGCCTATCATCATTCACTGCTCGGCCACGTCTCAGGGCGTGGCCCCGAGCTTCGAACAAAGGTGGTTTAGGCTTATATAATATATTGACCGGCAGCATGATTATTTGTGATATATTTCACAAAATACACATTCTCTTTGATAAGAGAGAAAAAACATACCAAGTGGTACTTGCAATAATCAAATTTGTATCCCGCAAATTATTTCACAATCCCCTTTTCCAAATACTCCGCAAGATTGGTACGGATATGTCCTGCAACGCGCTCCACTGCCACCTTTTCCATATCATGTTTCATCATGATACTTACCAACTCTTCAAACGAAGTTTTCATCGGATTCCATCCCAACTCCTTACGGGCTTTAGTGGGATCTCCCCAAAGGTTCACCACATCCGTAGGGCGATAGAAATCCTCCGACACCTCTATCAGCACACGTCCCGTAGCTTTGTCTATGCCTTTTTCTTCAAGCCCTTCGCCCCGGAACTCCAGTTCGATACCTGCGTAGTGGAAAGCCAACTGACAAAACTCCCGAACCGAATGTTGCTCACCTGTGGCTATCACGAAATCTTCCGGAACCTTGTTTTGCAGAATAAGCCACATACATTCCACATAGTCTTTAGCATAGCCCCAATCGCGCAATGAAGACAAATTACCCAAATACAGTTTGTCCTGTTTACCTTGTGCAATACGGGCAGCAGCCAAAGTTATCTTTCGTGTAACGAATGTTTCGCCCCGGCGCTCACTCTCATGGTTAAAGAGAATACCCGAACAACAAAACATATTATAAGCCTCACGATATTCCTTCACAATCCAATAGCCATAGAGCTTTGCCACCGCATACGGACTATAAGGATGAAAAGGCGTGTTCTCGTTCTGCGGAACTTCTTCCACCTTGCCATAGAGTTCCGAAGTAGAAGCCTGATACACCTTACAGGTTTCCGTCAATCCACTCTGACGAACGGCTTCCAGCACACGTAATACGCCTGTGGCATCCACGTCTGCCGTAAACTCCGGCGCATCAAAACTGACCTGAACATGACTTTGTGCAGCCAAGTTATAAACTTCCGTAGGACGTATCTTTCCGATAATCTGCATGATACTCATGGAATCTCCCAAATCGGCATAATGCAAATGGAAGTTTGGAGTGCCTTCAAGATGGGCAATGCGTTCACGATAATCTACTGAAGAACGACGAATGGTTCCATGTACTTCGTATCCTTTTTCAAGAAGAAATTCGGCAAGGAAAGAGCCGTCCTGACCGGTGATGCCGGTGATGAGTGCGATATGTTTCATAAAAATAAAATTTCAATTAATTCCAATTTGAGCGAATCTCAACAGCTTCCAATAAACATTGTTCCAAAGCATTGATAGCATGCAAGACATTAAATTTTGTTACCGAACGTTGATTTTGCACCTTTCCCAAATAATAATCCCGACGAGATATAATCTCTTCCATAGCTTGTAATATAGAATCAGGACTAAAAGAATCAAAATAAATGGCAGAATCTCCCATTATTTCTCTATGCCCACCTAAATCGGAACAAATAACAGGGCATCCAATCTCCATTGCTTCAATAGGCGGCATATTGGTAGGTCCAAAATGCGATGCCATGATAAAAGAAACACAATACTTATACAAAGTGTAAAGTACCTCCTCAGACACAAATCCCAAAAAGATTACATCCTCAACTAAATTCAGTTTTTCACAACAATCTTTCACATAAGAAAGATTTCCTTTGTCCGAACCACAAAGAACCAATTTATATCCTTCATGAATCTGCCGGAAAGAATGAAATGCCTGTAAAAGATTATAATGATTCTTATGAGCCCAAAACTGGGCTGGGTAAAAGAAATATTTCTCTTTTTCAATACCTAAATTGCATAATGTCAAATAGGAAGTAGATTCACTGATTTTTAAGGTACTGACATTACCTGCAAACATGGGAACAATCCTAATTTTATGCTTTCCCACAGTTGTATAATCCAATAACTCCTGTTTCCCTGTTTCAGATTCACAAAGCACTAACAGAGCTTTAGGAAGCACCTCCGTATAAAATTTATTCCTAAAGTAGAAATTATTATTATAAACCAACTCCGGAAAGGCATAGGTGCTACAATGCCCTATATCCCAATTGGTAGCAACAAAAGGGAAATCCGGAAAAAGGCATTCCCCTTGGGTCAAATAATAGATGAGCTTAATATCTTTTTTCTTCAGTAGTTTCTTAATTCCTATAATACGCTGTAATTTCCACTCAACCCGCGAAAGCAAGCCACAACAATCCAGCTTCAACATCCACCTACGAACACATGCCGGCAATAAAGAAAGAACAATCACCTCATTATTTAAACGCCAGCCATCATATCTACTTAAGAACTTGATACAGATATCATTCGGAAACGAGTGATTGTCTATTTCGTGAATCAGTTTTGCTATATAAGAATATCCGCCTCCCATTTGAGGATTTACAGCGGAACCAATCCAGACCCCTATATTCATCTTAACTCAAATGGAAATCCAAAATACATTTACAAATATATTCAATATCAGCCTGTTGCAAATTACTGGCCGATGGCAAATAAAAGCCATTAGCCGTTAACCAATCAGATACAGGGTATGTACCAGAACAATCACAACCATAATCTTTCATTGCTTTTTGATTGTGCATGCCATTAAACAAAAGACGGGTATCTATTCCTTTGTCTCTCAGATACATAATCAATTCATCACGAGTATGGCAATACAAGTGAGAATCAACAATCACAGTATTCATCCAACAGACATCCAGACAATCTTTTTCCGGTAATGCCTGCATCTGAAGACCGGGAATCTTTGCCAACAATTCTCTATAAATTCCATTATTCCGAATACGCAAAGCACGATATTCATCCGCCTTTTCCACTTGAGCCAGTCCTATGGCGGCAACAAGATTACTCATACGATAATTAAAACCTATATTATCATGAGTATAATTCCTGCCGCCAGCAGTAGGAAAACAAACATTCTTATAATATTTTGCCTGTTTATATATATTTTCATTATTGGTAACAACCATACCACCTTCACCGGTAGTTATATTTTTATTGGCAAAAAAACTAAAAGCAGCAATATCAGAAAAAGAACCGGCTTTACTTCCTTTATAAATGGCTCCATGAGCTTCAGCAGCATCCTCTACAATATAAAGATTGTGTTCTCGGGCTATTTTTGTAATAGCATCCATATCACACATTTTGCCATAGATGTGAACCGGCATAATCGCTTTTGTCCGCTCCGTAATCTTTTCTTCTATCTTATTGATATCAATATTCCAGCTGTCTTTATCCGCATCTACGAAAACAGGTTTTGCACCCGTATAACAAATTGCAAATGCAGAAGCAATCATTGTATAAGTAGGAAGTATTACTTCATCTCCTTTTCCAATGCCAAGTGCGACTAAAGCCAGATGTAGAGCCACCGTACCATTACAAACAGCCACTCCATATTTACATCCGCAATATTCTGAAAATTGCTGTTCAAATTCCGTCACATACTTACCGGCAGATGATATCCACCCTGTTTTCACAGCATCCGTCACATATGTCAGTTCATTTCCATTCAAATAAGGTTCGCAAACCGGAATAAATTTATCCATAATAATTCGTCTATTTTATAATTACTTTATCTCTATCTACCGGTTGGAAACGAATCTTGTCCCGTTCACCACAATATGGTCCTTGTTTCACCTCAATGATTTCTGCCTGCTCCAAGATCTCAAAACCATGCCCACCATGAGCTAGTAAAATAATATCCCCCGCCGTTATAATTCTACTTTCCAAATAAGCTTGCATATCATCATAAAAGTCAACACGTATCTTACCTCTCTTTACTATTAAGACTTCCTGAGTCAATTCAACTTTCCGAGTAACAAGATTATGTACATGCGGTGCTATAATATACCCCTGAGGACGATTCATATACCCCATTTGCTGTGAAAAACTATCCGGTGTAAAAAAATCAATGCCCTCTTTTGTATAATCCTTGGAAATAATTATTCCATAAATCTGTTCATTATGCGTTATTGTTTCTACCATATCCATTAAATATAAACTATGCTGTTATAGAAATAAAATCATTAAGAAAAACAACTTTGCTTCCTTTCATTTCACTTAAATACTTAACCCAAAATTTTTTTTCTCTCTCATCAATAATCTCACACATAGGAAGTACACTATAAGATTTGATTTCCTCTGATGCAGAACATAATGATGTAGAAACAAAACCTATAGCAAATTCAAAGGATGTAATATCCAAATATTCAGAAGGAATGTATGAGGGAACTTCATTATCACAAATTTGCAAGACTTCCGGATGACATCCTAAACTCGGGTGTCCTTTCACCCAAACTTTATACCCCATTTTATGAAGTTCTTCTACTATCTTAACATTCATCATATCATAATTTTCTTTTGTTTGGAATTTATTACGATATGGTTCCGTATAGAATATCACATTTTTAGCATCTCCTTTCAAAACATTAACCTTATACTTATCTACAATTGATTTATCACTACAATCTAATTGTGGATAGTGATATTTTTGAAAGTTCAATACAATAGTCCAATGGTCTTCCAAAGAATATCTGAATGAATAACCATATAGCCAAGAAAAAATGCACTCCTTTATTCTTAATTTAAAAGGAATAGACTGACGTAAAAAGATTGGTTGCCTTTTTTCCCCCCACTCACTTATCTCCAAATGGCTGAGTATATGAATCGGAACATATTTTTTTAGATATCTGAGATACAACCCCATAAATAAGTCGTCAGATATATCTGTAAAAAAAACGCTGACATCATCTTTGTCATTAATTCCCAATGAACACAGATCATTTTTTACTCTTTTCGTTATTCCTCGTATACGAAATTTCCTTGGATAAAGCCTGTCAAAATATAATACTTCAGCCTTTAGATTTAAAGACTTAAAGAACTTTACCAAATTTGGAACATTGCGTATTACTATTTGAACTGATCTTTGTTTGCTTAACTCTCGTTCATAGCAGTTCAACACCGATGCAACCTTAGCTGACGCTTGACAGAAAATTATACTCTTCTTCATTTTGTATCAGAAAAATTTATGCCATATTTTGGAAACTGTTTGTTTCAGAAAATTTCTCTCCCGATTATTGAACCCTATAAGATATTCACACAAAGCAATTACAATAACAGCGTATAATAACCGCACCAATAAATATATGATACCCTCCGTTTCTAACGGGAAGAAAGAAACCACAGAAAGACCTATAAAAAACGATAATAACATCCTGAAATGTACTGAATAAAAGTATCTTCTACATGAGATACCTATACATTTACAGCTCCTATATCCTTCGAAAAAGCTTAGGGTTACGGAAGAAAAAAGCAACATTAAATATGGCACATACAACGGGAAATGTAATCTAAAACAAATAAATGAAAGAAAAAAGAAGAAAACAATAATTCCATTCAATATGAGCTCATAACTTTTTATCTTACCTGTCGAACGCACTAATGTATTGGAAGTCGATGTTAAAGATGAAATCAATGCAATGCACAGTATAATTTGTGTAAATACATCTGTATAAGGTGGAACATCAATTAACCACAAACCTAAAAGATGTTTAGTATTCAATATTATGGGCACTGAAAGCAATGACATTAGGAAAAATGATAATTTGGCACCAGTAAAATGAAGTTGTTTTACTCTATTCCAATCTCCACTTGCATAATTCTTCGTAATTTGAGGATTAAACGAAGTAGTGAAATTCCCCAACAATGTCCATACAGCTGCGTGAATCTGATTCGAAATTCCGATAGCTGCATTTACAGCAACTCCATAAAACATATTATACAAAATACCTATACCATAGTTATTCAGTAAAGATGTAATTCCACTTAATGAAGTCCATGAAGAGAATGACAACATTTCCTTCATCAATTTATCATTTCTACAAAAATGATATTTCACCTCAGCATATTTATGATTACAATAGAAAGAATATATAAATCTGATTATAATTTGCACCAATAATATCAACAAAGCATAGAAGATAAGCCTATCCCCTACAAATGTAATTATAGCCAAAACAGCTAAAAGTTTTAATACAGAAGCTAAAATATCAATATAAGCAAAAGACTTCATATCTTCTTTTGCAATAATGAAAGCATTATATGGAACACTAAGTATATTAACTATAAGGGTTAATATACTAAACTGCAATACCCAAAACGCTGCAAACATACGCTCTTGCGGTATAGATAGATAATGATATAACAAGTATAAGCCCGATGCTTCTCCCATGATAAATATTATTATGGCAATCAATAACTGAATATTGACAGAAGTACAAAAAACTTCATTTATACCTGTATAATTCCCCTTACCCATTTCATAATTCAAAAAACGCTGAGAAGAAACGGCCAAAGTTGAATTTAAAAAAGAAAACAGCATTACAACTCCACCCACTACATTGTAAATACCAAAATCATCTATTCCAAGAGCTTTCAACAAAAGTCTCGAAGTATATAAGGCTATCAACATTGATATGAATGACCTTATATACAGAGCTACTGTATTTTTAGCTATCCGAGATGATGAATAATTTTGCTCACCCACTAATATCGTTATTTTTCAATTAAAGCCCAGCATATCATCCGCTGCATACCTTCTTCGAATGAAACTTGAGCCTCCCACCCTAAATCTTTCCTAATCTTGTCATTTTTTCCATATACTCCCATTTGATCGCCCGGAGTTCCTTCGATATACTCATGAGTAACTGTAAAAGGAAGAGATTTTTCTATGATATCTACAATTTCATGCACATGAATCTTTTTACAATTAGCCACATTATACACTTCAAAAAGTTCACCTTTCGTCCGATTCATAGTTTTCTGTACGGCATCCACAATATCATCAATATAAACAAAATCCCGAAAGCGGTCTTTCGAACCTTTCACTGTAATATGATGTTCTCTTAAAGCCAAAGCCAAATAAATGCTCGCCATTCCCTGCTTTAGATTATCCATATTCTGACCAGCACCATAAACATTGAAAAAGCGTAACGCTGTACACTTTATACCATACATTGAACTATAAATCCGCATATAATTTTCACTGGCAAGCTTTCCCACAGCATAAAAAGATTTGGGAACTGCCAAAGTATCCTCAGAAACCAAAGATATTTCATGATCACCATATACAGACATGGAACTGGCAAAGATAAACTCCTTACATCCTGTCCTTTTTGCATAATCCAACAACATCAATGTCGATTGGGTATTCGTTTGTAAATCATACACAGGCTTTTCAAAAGAAATTTCACCGCTACTTTGCCCGGCTATATGAATAATTGAATCAAAACGATATTTATCCAATTGTTTTATAATTTCTATATCATAGTCATTCCCTTTAATGAATATACACCCTTGCGGTATGATATCCTCTCTACCAGTTGAAAGGTTATCAATCGTGACCACGCTATTTCCCAACTTCAATAAAGCATCTGCTATAGCAGCACCTATAAACCCCGCTGCACCTGTCACCAAATAAGTTTTCATATCACCTATCATTATTAATTAATACTTAATCCCCTCTTCCTGTAACCATTTTTCCGTACGTCTAATATCATCTTCATCATGGACATCAAAACTTTCTTTCACAACAATAGGCTTAATATTGCTACCCATAAATGTCCAAGGTTGTTGTCCCTCTGTTGAGGAATACAAAGAGTTTTTCAAATTCAATGTCCAGAAGTTATGACATAAGACAAAATTCATGGGCAGATCCTGACGGTTAGTTGAAATATTTTTCCCTCTAAAATCAAACCACGTATCTAAACAGCCGTCCTCACGAAGACGCTTTGAACGATAGGGATGATTATCCATTTCCAACAAAACAGGTACTGAAGCTGACAAGGCTTCATCTTTTAAAAGTTGCGTTATTGACTCTTCAATCCATTCAGTTTTTACAATACCCGAATTTGCCAATAAAACAACAAGAATATCAGGTTCTACCCCATCCTGTTTCATCACTCCTAAAGCATGCCTTATTGCATCTACATGTTGAGATGTTGGCGCTGCCAGTTCCACCGGACGAACAATTTTTTTATAACCACAGTCTGATGCTGCTTTTAAAATTTTCTCATCATCGCTACTCACATAAAAATCTGTTATTAAATTGCAAGTCTTTGCAGCCATAGCAGGGTAATACAGTAAAGGCTTGCCTAAAACTGGTAACACATTTTTATCTTTTAACGTATTGTTTCCGCGTCCGGTCAGTAATGCAGCTATTTTCATAACTTAGATATTTATAGGTTTATAATAAAAAATCAAGAACGCAATTTTTCAATCTTCATTCCCTGCTAAAGAATATTTTTATAGTTAACATATTCCTAACTTTTATGAATCTGTCTCTCAAACAATCCCAACACAAATTCAGTCCTTCCCAAATCATGATATCAATAACCAGCATCACAAGAATATAACTCGCACTGAAAGCACAAGACATACAAAGGAGACTGGACATTGCCTTTCTCAATGAAAAACCTCCATCAATTTATGGTGAACATGATTCTTATCCGGCTCAAGAGACTGTATCTCACGAATACAAACTAAAACGAAAGAAAGAAATTATTAATGTGCTAAAAACAATAATGAAAACACCTTCCGTATAGGATATTACATTAGGATTTAGCTGGCTATACTTGAGGCTAGAAAACTAAGGGGAGAGTATAGCCCAAAGTCAAACTTCCGATATCCCATAAATATTTTATGGGTACGCTCGGCATCAACTAAAGAAAAGATTTTTAGTATATAAAAACAAACTATTTATATTGACGTAACAGTCCAGAGATTCTTTGACGTATAGTTTCCGGAGATTGGCGGGAATCACATATCGAAATAATATAAATCTCCTCCTGCTCTATTGCATAATAAATAAGATTGGGAGTATTGATTAAATAGCGGACATCTCTGTCTGCTGTCGAAAAAATGGCATCACGTACTCCTATTTGCGGGAATGAAGATAATAATCCTATATGAAGTTGTATTTTATTGGAAACCTTTATGGCAATCATTTTTCCAAAAAGTTCCTCTACTTTTTTAAGAATAGAAAGGAAATCATCTGTTGCAGCGGGGGACCAAGTTATTCCCATCCCATTTGCTCATTTATATAGGAAGCTATCTGTTCATGCCGAATTCCTTTTCCAGCCTTACAGTCCCTGATAGAGATATCTATCAGCTGTTGCATCAAATCCACAGGTATAGATGCAACGAAATCATCCATACTGCGAGCGGTTTCATACATCATCGACGCTTCACTCGCCATCTGATTTTCCGTT
>ERZ791626.137-NODE-137-length-88614-cov-16.659854_pt1 | contig 88614 bp, 65 predicted proteins | sample MGYA00510266_ERZ791626 | MGnify/ENA primary metagenome ERZ791626 (study PRJEB30046, sample SAMN00715208) | human gut metagenome | study: EMG produced TPA metagenomics assembly of the A metagenome-wide association study of gut microbiota in type 2...
CTGTGAATTGAAAATCGGCGGCCGAAGGGAAAGCCAAATCTGTGGGACATAAAAAAGTGGTTTCGGCCCCAGACCGAACAGGTCGATCATCCGTTTAAAATCCGTGCGTAATCCGTGGAGCCAGAATGTTCTGTTAACTCAGCGTTATCCGATGAAGAAAATCTATGAAGTAATCCCCCAATCCAATATACCTTTTCCTTCCTCGTAGAGAGCCTGTTTCACTTCCTGATTAGGGAAACCGAGGAAGTAGCCAAATTCATCACTGCTTTTGATGGTAAGGTAGCCAGTCTGATAGAGGAAAAGCTCGGCACCACCATTGATTACATCAGAACTTTCAAGCGTCTTGCGTAAGATCGGGCAATGTTTGAAATTCCGTAAGCGAAGCTCCATTTTTGGCAATTATAAAGATGTAATTTGATACTTAATAAGAGAAAATATAGTATCATGCATCAGAAAAATGCAATTTATTTTTGTTTATCCACAGAAAAATCTTACTTTTGCACAGCAAATAAAGGAAAATTATAATAATAGAGGTGGAATGATTTACTCACCACCATAAAATTTAAAATCCGATAAGTTATGATAGTAGATATAAATTCATTGACATACGATAACTTTATTTGTGGTGTAAAATGTGATACCAATATCAAAAATAGTACTCTAATATGATATTTGAACGTAAGAAATACTTGGATGAACTTATCGCAGGACGTGGAAACGGTCTTGTGAAGATTATAACAGGTGTCAGACGATGTGGAAAGTCTTTCCTGCTGTTTGACATCTGGCATACCTGGCTTTTGGAACATGGGGTGACTGATAGTCACATCATTGAGATACAACTTGATGATTTCCGAAACAGGCGGTTGAGAAAGCCTGATGCCTTGCTCGACTATATAGACTCAAAGGTAGTGGATGATGGTAATCCTTATTATATAGTCTTGGACGAGGTGCAGCTGGTAAAAGAATTTGTAGAGGTAATTCTTAGCTTGACACACATGAGGAATGTAGATGTGTATGTGTCAGGCTCAAACTCTCGCTTTCTGTCAAGTGATGTTGTGACAGAGTTCCGTGGCAGAGGTGACGAGATACGCATTTGGCCTCTCACCTTTGACGAATACTTCAAAGGCATTGGTGGCGATATCCGTAAAGCATGGCTGGATTACTATACCTTTGGCGGACTTCCACAGGTAGCTTTGCTTGAAACGGAAGAAAAGAAAACTGACTATTTGCGTAGTCTGTATGAAACCACCTATCTGCGTGACGTAATTGAGCGCAACCATCTGCGTAATCCTGAGGGAATGAAGGAGCTGGTACGTGTGCTTGCCTCAGGCATTGGTTCATCAACCAATCCAACGAGAATAGCCAATACCTTTCAATCTGCACAAGGGATAACCATAAAAAGAGACACCATAAAACAATATATTGACTATCTGAAAGACTCTTTCTTGATAGAAGAGGCCTTACGTTATGATGTGAAAGGCAGAAAATATATCGGTACTGAGACGAAATACTATTTTGCAGACATAGGCATTCGTGCAGCCATTCTCAACTATCGGCAACAAGAGGAAACGCATATTATGGAAAATATTATCTATAATGAGCTTCGTAGTCGTGGATATAATGTGGACGTAGGATTGGTTGAACTTGGTGGTAAGGATGAGAACGGCAAGTTTATCAGAAAGCAGTTGGAGGTTGATTTTGTGGTAAACCGTCCTCCATACAGAGTGTATATCCAGTCGGCTTTCCACATGCCGACGCCAGAGAAGGAACAACAAGAGCGACGCCCGTTATTGTCAATCAATGACCACTTCCGTAAGATTGTTATTGTTGGTGATGACATCCATCGCAAGGAGGACGAACTTGGAGTATTGACTGTTGGACTCTTAGATTTCTTGACAGACAAGAAAATACTTGAACAGGGTTAAACGCAATCGAGTAAATAAAAAGATGTAAATCGTTTCCGATAGGGGGGATTGCAAATCCCCAGGTTTGATAGGTCGAACCTTTTTATACGACGGATTGCAAATCCGTCGGAACAGCAAGCCACTTTCAAAAACACTCTTCACCCTTCACCGAAAGGATGTAAATATCTGTAGCTAAGGAATTTGCACGGGTGAAGAGTTGCGCGCCACTCTTCACCACTCTTCACCTGGAAAATCTGTGAAAATCTGTGAATTGAAAATCGGCGGCCGAAGGGAAAGCCAAATCTGTGGGACTTTTTTCAAAGACCGAACAGGTCGATCTTCCGTTTAAAATCTGTGCGTAATCCGTGGAACAAGAATGCTCTGTTAACTCAGCGTAATCCGATGAATAAAATATCCAGGTGAAGAGTGGTGAAGAGTGGTGAAGAGTGGTGCGTCACTCTTCACCTCTCGCAACCCCAGTGTTTATCGGGGTTTCAGCCGATTTGGTGAAGAGTGAAGAGTAAAAAGAAGAGTGGTGCTTTTATAAAAAAAGCTCCCGACGTATCGTTTTGTGCCTGGCAATGGCAGATTATTGCCCTGGTAAAGGGCAATGTTGTGCCATAGTGAGGCAATAAGCGATACAAGCGGCTTTACGCCTCGTCAGTACTATCATAGCGACCACTCAGTGACGTCTTTGCAGTTTGTAAGTACTATCATCGTGCCTTGTAAGTACTATCATTGTTGCATCGGTTTAACGTAAATAGTCTTCGGAGTTACCTTTACTTATTGCCGGAAGAATTAATGTTATAAGCCGGGAAAGCCTATATCTTCGGTCGCACAACAGCTGTTGTGCGCTTGCATAACAGCTGATATGCGCTCGCCCAACACCTGTTGTGCAAGTGGAAATCAGCTGGTGGGCGATATAAGAAAAACTTCCTATCCTTCGTCAGGCGTTCCGACGGATTTGCAATCCGTCGTTAAAAAATGACCTAACCTATTTATGTTCTGCGGATTTGCAATCCGCAGCAGGGAGATTGTTATATGTTATGGATTAGGGGATTACAAATCCCCTGGTTTGATAGGTCGAACCTTTTTTTACGACGGATTTCAAATCCGTCGGGACGCCTAGCGGGGGTGTGGGACGCCTAGCGGGGGTGTGGGACGGCTGGCGTGGGTGGAATTTTCAGGGCACAAAAAAAGTCGTGGAATCTTAGAAGGTGAGTCACCTCGGCAACTAAAATTCCAACGACCAGTCTAGTCTAGTCTTCGCAAATTTGTATAATAGTAAATGATAATAATGTCTTATAATAACTAAAACAAGGGGGAGGAAGTATTCCCAACTTCCTTCCCTCCTCTCTTACTGATATATGATTCTTAACTTTTGTATTTTGCTTACTTTTGGTAGTTGATTGTCACCTTCCAAGGCTTGTTGCTATTGTAGTGCTTAGCCTTGATGTAGAACGTACCTTTAGTACCTGTTACGGCACGTACATTCTTCATTGTGATGGTTTGAGAAGCTCCAATCACACTTGGAACTTCATACTTGGTGACGAACCAACAGTTCCAGCCATCGCCTCCATCAACCTCTGATGTGGAAGCTACCTTTACATCGCTGCCTATTGGGTTCACATCGTTGGATGCAATCTCGATTTCTATTGGCAACAATTCCTTAGGATAGTAACTTGGAATTGTGAAGGTCAGTTGGGCTTCTGAAGTTACCTCCTTACCCATTGTAAAGGTAGATGGGAACTTGAAGTCCACATTGCTGATACTGTAGAGATGGATGTTTCTTGTCAATCCATGCTTCTTATCTACCAGCTTGATGGTGGCAGTCTTACATTCACCGGCACTGATATCACCAATCTTGTATGTGATGGTTCCCTTACCGGTTGCTGCGTTATACTGTACTGTAGGTACAGGAAGCTTTCCACCATCCAGTTTTGTGAAGTTCTTGTTCTCTGTCCAGGAGACGTTGAAGTCGGCTGCAGTTTGAGTAGCCTCACCCTTATATTCAAAGTCGATGGTCTGCTCGCTGTTGGCTGATTCCTGTGTCAACATCTGGTAAGTACCATCTACGATATTCATCGTATAAGTACCATCAGAAATTTCCTGGATGATGTCTTCTACCGTAATCCATGGGTTGTTGGCAGGAGTACCATTGTATGCAAGTTCTGCTGAGCTGTAACCCAGATTCTTGCCCAATCTCTTGATGTTGATTCGGTAGAGATGGTTTCTCTTGACAGGAATCTGAACACCCTCGTTCTGGAGCAGAACCTGGAACCATTTTGTATCTCCGTCCTTGTATGTCACCTCCATGATTACCTTGAGTGGCTTTTCCAAAGAGTTTTCCTGCTCAAATGTATATTGCATAGGCAGGTTGCTGCTGTTTGGCCACATCTCTTCATTTCCTACAGAGAATTTCTCTCCTTCAGAAGGCCATCTTGTTGGATCCAGCGATGGAGTAATGTAGGTGCATTCTGCTTTCCACGCAGCTGCATCTGTCAGCATATTGGTTTCAGGGAAAGTCAGCTTTTCCTTATCTCTATTGAATGGAGCTACCGTACCATGCTGCATCACGTTGCCCAGTGCATATCTGATGTTTTGGATGTTTGGATCCTCCCATTTCACTTCAATCTTGGCACGGTTGCGGAGCAGATGGATCACATTGTTTGCCACTGCATCCTTGGTGAGGAAATCTGTCATTTCTTCAGGAGTATTCTTCTTGACATAACCCCAATACACCATCTTGTCGTGCTGCTGACTGTTGTTTCTGTTATCGAAGCTAGTCATGAGGTTGTTCTCATGTCTTCCAATCCATTCTGCAGACTTGCTGAAATCAATCGCCTGGTTGCCGGTTACTGTATTTTCGGAAGTGGCATTCGCCATGATGTGGATGCGGGCGGTTCCCGTAGGAATCGTTGCAGAAATATTCTTCTTGTCTGATCCGCCATCAGGCTTGATTTCATTGGTTGCCACAGACTGGATATTCAGATCTCTGGCAAGTCCCAGGAAATAACCATCTTTGTCAAAGCACAGCAGCTTCATATCGTTAGCGCTTGCAATACCTTCGGTTGCGAAGTTAGCTACTCTGCTCTCTACTTTTGAGTAGTTTGGAACGGAGATGGTGAAGTGGGCTTGATACGTGCCTATCTCATTCTTGGAAGGAACGCCATTGTCCACCATGCTGTCGGAGCAGGCTGTCAACATTGTTAACAGCGCTGTCATTATTCCGATATATGTCTTTATCTTTTTCATTTCGTAACTTCCTTAAATGTTATTACTTCATTTGTTTATCTAACTCTTCAACCTGTGCAGGGGTGAGGTCGCGAACGCAGCGGACGAAAGTACCAGAACTACTGTAACCAGTTTCTACCGATTCGTCGTTCAAAGTATAATACTTTGCACCTTCCAGGACTGGCTTGATTGGCTTAATCTTCTTATTATCATTTCTTTTGAATGATTCTTTCTGAAAGTCAACAATGAATTGTATCTCGGTCTTTGTTGGGAGACGCCAACCATCATATATAACTTGTTTGCCGTTTTCCTTCTTTACTTCTCGGTATGTTTTGCAATGTTCCTTTGCCCTAGTTTGATTAAAATGTTCCGATTGTACCGCTCCAAGCTGTGAAGCAATCATAAATGCAGGAGATACGACTTCGTCCTTTGTATAGCCAGTAGCTTGGTTGATGTTTGGATGCGCAATATTATATTTGCTATCTTTCGTACTGGATACCTGTATGATGTACATTCGGTTGTTTGTTAAAGACATATCATAACTTGAACCATATTCAAAGCTATAGATATTGCCAGAACCTGTATCGTAATATTTTGCCAAATATCCACCAGAATAATCATTGGTTGTCAGCTTCTTTTTGACAATAGTACCTTCTGGTGTACGATATGCCCATCCGCTTTTACTTCTAGAAGAATAGTCTCCGAAGAAGTTCTGGGTTTCAATCAGAGGTGACTGCTTGTATTTTACAGTTGCTTCTTTACCCTCAGCATTTTTTAATGTCAAGACGATATACTTGGAGAAGCGATTCTTTGGAATAGGAGAATTAATGACGATCTTACCACCGAGATTTTCTCCATCCTTTTCATTCTGCAATTCCATTTTTGTTGGGTATGGATAGAATGGAATTTCTTCTTTCACCCTATCTTCGTAATGTCCTCCAAGTCCCAAAAAACCAGAAACCCATACTCTCTCTGTTTTGATGATAGTCTCCTTGTATCCCTCAGAGTACTCTTCAGTATTTCCTTCATTATCGATGTAGTACACCTTTTTACTAAGGATCTTAACAGGGCTGGAAGACTTATAAGTCACGCTCATATCCTCAGCTACATTCTTCATATAGACAACCTTTGGAGTAACCATCAGATACGAAGTATTGGCATCGATATCTGTAGTACCGCCATCCGACCAAGGGAGAACATCATAGACAACCTTACCAGCAGTGATGTAACCAATCTCAGAGCTACCGCCCTTGTTGTTGATCTTTGCATCAATGGTATAGATGGTGTTGCGGTTCAGCTTCTTGGCATCCTCACCGGTAGCCTTAGGGTCACGGACAGGAATCTTGTAATAGTTCATCTCCGTATTGCCATCGGCTGTAAGAGGAACCTGGAGGTAGATGGCTGGTGCCTTGGTGTCGTCATTCCACTGAGTGGCATAGCTGTAAGTGGTTACGGTATATTCGCCACTTCCACCCTGTGTTTCCACCATTTCACCATCCTTCAACTCAGATTCTGTATTGCTGCCGAAGATAGTAGTCTTGGCATTGTAGTTCTTCAACTGCCATTTTGCCTGACCAGCTGTATAACCTTCTACGTCAACATGAATGGTAAGGGCAATCTTGGCAGCTGCACGAGCCAGATTAACTGGAATGGTCTGTGTAGGTTCCTTGGTTACCTGGTAGTTCTGTTCGCTACTCATCAGGAACATCTTGCTGCTGTTGCTGGTAGCATCGTATGGCTTCCAGATATCCTCGTCGGTCTGTACATCGCCTGAACCTGTGGCATTAGCCACAGATTTCACGCTGTAAGTATTACCTTCCTGCAGATCATTATCTACTTTCCAGTTTTTTTGAGCAATCACTTTCTCCTCGCCGCTCTTCAAGCCGCCAGTGAAAGTCTTATCTACCTTGCACTCATTATATTCACCAAACATCTTGATGTTGAAATTATAGAGCTTATCCTCGTTGAGGTTTGCGTCAGAAGCGGTAGTTGCTCTCGAAACCTTGTTGGCAAGGATGAGAGGCTTCACGCTCAACTGCTGAGCTCCCTGATAGATGAGCTCTGAGTCTTCTGCGCAACCCACAAGGGATAATCCCATGGTGAGAGCCATAAGTGCCAGTGTCGTATTCTTATATATATTCAACGTTTTCATGATGTTTGTCATTTATAGTTGTTTATATCTCTTAGTTTACTTTACTTGGGTGAATTCCATATCGGTCTTCGTTCCCGTTCCTGTGGCTGTACCTTCGCTTCCATCAGAAGGAGCATTGATGATTACCTTCATGTTTGGACTATAGGCTACCATATATACACGGCAGGTATAGTTGTCACGCTGGGTATAGTCGAGTACCGATCTTGGAACCACATGGAAAGGCTTAACCTCTGTAGTGGTACCGTTACCTGTAATCACGGTCATTACGTCAGCCAGATCGTAAGAACCATCAGCATTTACCTTGTCGGCATCAATGAATCCGTAGTCTGGACTATCTGTCTGGAGCACCCAGCTCTTGCCATTGGTATTCATCTCGGTGAATGAAATCTTTGGTCCGAATGTTGCATTGTTGAATGCAATCTTACTACTGTTCTCGCCATTCTTCTCGATGTTGGTCTTGATAGAGATAGCATCGTTGAAGGTGTAATTTGCTCCGGTTTCCCAAGGCAATACTGTTGGTAAGACATTCAGTTCTGCCGGATTCTCAGGAGTATCACCTCCTTCTCTGTCCACCTTGGCTGTTATGTCGTAGATGGTGTTGCGGTCGAGGCGATAGAGAGGATCGAATTTGGTCCAATCTATTGTTGCTGCATCGTTGTCTTCGTAGAGGCGCTTGTTTACCGGCACCTTGTAGAAGTAATCCTTGCCCTTGTATTTTGCCTTGAGCAGGATATAGGTCTGCTTGCTGACATCGATTGGCTCTTCTTCATACGGCTTCTTTGTTGTCTTGTCAATCCAACTGTTGGCGTATGAGTAGAACACAGCCTTGTTGTCTTGTGTGACGGCAGGAACTGTTACCTTGCTGCTGGCAGCGGCATCTTTATTCAATGCCTTGCTGGTGCTGGCATCTTCTGCGAGGATAGAACCGTCTGCTGCGTAGTGTATCAACTGGCAGGCATACTCTGTAGGAGCTACTGTCTTGCCCTTGTCATCTTGTACGTTGAGGCGGATCTTGGCAAGCGCTCTCTTCAGCTGAAACTGGATGTGAATCGTTCCGTTCACAATCTGTTTCGTCTCCTCCATCTTGGCATCCATCACGAATGAAGTCTGCTTTGCCTTGGGATTGAAGGTGGCTGCCTTGTTGATGGTGGCAGCTTTCAGTTCATCCAATGTTGTAATGTCGCTGATATTATCCAGGTTTGCCACCAGATAGAGGGTGTTGCCTGTAATCTCCGAACGCTTCAGCTGGTCGCTTTCCAACTTCTTGTGCTTGTAATCTTTAGTAGGACTGCCCTGAACAGAAGCATCTGTAAGAGGAAGACTCTTGACGAGCTTTCCGGCTGCATCGAAGACGAAGAGGTCGAGGCGATTGATCAGGTTCTCATTGAGATCTTCTGATCCATCCTCTACTGCAGCACGGGTAACAGCTGCACGGGTTTCAGTAGCAGAACCGCCTACTTTATATTCCAGCACCACATCGTAGTCGCAACTCGGTGTGCCGTCCATATCATCGCTCATGCAAGATGTGTTTGCAAGCCCTAAGAGGGCGATTGCACACATCGCAAAGTATTTTGATATTGCTTTCATTGTTTGCCCTCCTTATTTTAAATAATTAGTATAATGTCCACTATTGCTCTGAAGCTTATCGTAGGCAGTTCCCTGGGTAGCCTGCAGCTGGAAGATGCGGATGCGGGTATTGGTTCCTGCAAACTTTCTTCCCTTCTTGTACATACCTCCTGCATTATCAGGATTGATTTCTACTTCGTATTCATGGATACCATCCAGAGATACGGTTACGTAGAGGTCGGTATATACGGGTTTGCTGCCCTTACCTGTAGCCCATTCTGTTAACTGATCCCATGAAGCATTGGTTGTCCATGGATTCACGGCTTCTACCTTGATCTGATAAGGATCTTTTCGGGCGATGCCTGTAGAAACGCAGTTGGTGCTTTCGGTAGATTTATCATAGTTGAAAGCAAACTCAGTAGGGTTGGTGAGATGTGCTTTCCAAACCAGTCCTGTAGGACCATCTACCTTGATATAGAAGGCTGCTCCTGATTTCTTATCCTCCAATATCTCATGTTCTGTATCCTTGTATCTAGGATAGTTTACCAGACAGTAGAGACCTTCTGCGTCACCTTCCTTTGGTTTCAGGGTTGAACCTGTCTGCCAAGCAAACATCTCGCAATTTACATTGCTCCAGCTGATTTCAGAAGTTACTTTGTTCCAAGGCATTACCTGCCAGTCGAGGCAGAGGGCTCCACCCTGGAGGAAGTAGCCGTAAACTACGAGCTCTCGGTTGCGGATAGCGTTGCCGCTGGATGGAATGGTGAATCCCTGATGTTTTACGCTGCCGCCGTCAGCCAACTGATAGTAAATCTTACCTGTGATAGGCTTGTTGGTTTCACGAAGATAGCTCAAGTTATGTTCACCGATATCCGTATTCATGCGGTTCATATAAGTCTGAGCTGTTTCACCTGGTCCTCGCTTATAAGCAAGCGGATCTGCTACAGCCTTGATTTTGGCATTCTCTACACCGTCAAGTTTGAGGGGAGTAGGAACATAAGAAGGAGTTCCGTACTTATTGCTTGTTGCAGCCTTGTTGGCATCAGCAGTTGCATAATCCTCTTCATCAGGGAAGACATAGCTTTCTGTTGGGAAGGTGTTTCCATCTATTTCAATTTTTGTTACCTTCACATTTTCTGTCAAGGCATCAGCATCTGCCGTGCGGGCGAAATAGAAGTGAAGCTTGGAAACGGCGCGAACCAGAGGAATCGAAATTCCTTTGTCCTTTGCCTCAATCTCAGTATCAGCTACGTGTTTGGCTATTTCTATATTGGTAATGGCACGGGAAATAGGGAGACCCTTGCCGGTTGGAACCACTGTAGTCTGAGCCTTGCCTTCTGCTGTAATGCCGAATGGATCATCGAAGGTTACACCTTGCAGGTCTCCACGGGTAATGCTGCGGAAATCCTTGTCCTTCAGCTTATCAGCCATATTGGTACTCTCTGAGTTTGCCAGAATATAGAGGTCGATGTTTTTGAGTTCTTCACCGTTGATCTTACGCAAGAATCTCAAGTTCAGCGTGTAGTTGCCGTTGACGGGTTTACCGTCAACAGCAGATGGTGTATCTTCCTTGTAAGCAATCGGATTGGCGCTTGCTCCTGTTCCTGATTTAAACACCCATACCTTGATGCTATGAATGTCGCTCTCTTGGTTAGGATTAGCCTGGGTCTCGTCGTTTCCGATATTTCCTGTTCCGCCTGCTCTGGAAGTCGTGGCGCTGGCGGTAGAGAAGCTTAGGTTGAGGTAAGCTTCATCGCCAGTTGCAGGTGCCTGCGAATCTTGGTCTGAACAAGATGCCATTGTGCTCAACATGAGCAAGGCTGCGATAGCCATGCCTAGCCGGCGTGTCATCTTGGTCAAAGTTGAGTTATAGCGTTTCATCTTTTTAATCTTTTACTTATACTTATACTTTTCTTTCTCTCTATACAGTGTGGGTAGCACTGTTTCCTTATTTGGTTCCGAGGTCTGCATTCTGCAGATTGAGAACCCATCCATTCACCTTGATTCTAGCATCCATGTGGTAGTCGGAACCTGGACTTGGAACGTAGAATACGAGGGTGTAGTGATCCTGGCGGTCGAGGTATTCCTGATCCTCCCAGCCCTTGTCGGTGCGCTCGCCGCAGAGAGCGAGGAACCATGGCAGTGAGTGGTTGAAGATTACCTTGCCTGTGCGCTTGTCGGTGATTACGATTCGCTTGTCGTCGTACTCCTTACTGTCGGTGTTGCGGGTGCTTACATCGTCCTTGCGCTCGAACATTCTGGAAGAAGACAGATCGTAAACCAGAGCCTTGTCGATTTCTTCACCTTCTACCTGGGTATTGCCGCTGGAGTTCACCACCAGTTTCTCGTTGTAAGGCACGTAGGTAATCGGCTTGTTCTGTTCCACGCCATTGGCATCCTTTACCTTGTCGCCCTTGTAGTCGAGGAGGGCAGCCGAACCCTTGATTCTTACGTCGAAGTTTTCTGCCACGAATCCCTGCTGGTCGTTATCGTAAGGAAGCATCACGATTCTGTAGGTCTTGGTACATTTCATCAGACTCAGTTTGCCGGATGTGTCCTTCTTGCCCTTGAAGTCGAGAGATGTCTGGGCAGTGTAGAGAGCGGTGAACTTCTTGTTGTTGACAGAAGCCTCTCCGTCTTTCTTTCCCATTTCCTCCTGCAGGTCGTTGATGGTAGAAACACCTGGTGTGAGTTGGGTGAAGCTGAACTCCATCTCGTCGTCACCGTCGGCTCTGCTACCTGTAGGTTTCTTGTCACGAGCCAGGCAGACGAAGGTGTATTTACCTTCCTGTAAGTCTGTGATATCCATGCTGTGACCCGTTTCGAATTTGTCGGCTGACTGCGTATAGGTATCGAAGTATTTACCGTTTTTATCGAAAACATAGACGTTGAGGTTTTTCACTTCCTGGGAGAAGGCATCAGCGTTCTCAACATTATATGTATAATCGAACTTGAGCGACACCTTAGGTGCAGGACAATTCGTCAGATCGTCTTTCATGCATGATGAAAGCGAAGAGAGTGCGATGGCTGAGATACAAACCACTTTGCAACCGTTTTTGATGATGAAATGTTTCATATCGTTTGTATTTTATTAATTCTTTTACTTATACTTATATCTAGTGTGCCGTAGGGCGTAAGAAGTGGGGTAGCCTCCGGCATCCTTTTTTTCTTGTTGAGTGGTGCTGATTCAGCACGATAGGGGTTCCCGCCATCTGTTGGCGGCAAATATCATCTTTTTCTTTTTTAATCTCCCGGAGGCGGGGTAGCCCCCGGGAGATTGAGCGTATTGTTGTTTCAAGAATTATCTTGAGAACGGGGGATGGGGTACATCCCCGGAGCATTCATTTTTTCTTTCCTTAGGATTGAGGAATGATTTACTCACCCAAGTTTACATCCTGTGTACTGAGAACCCAAGGGTTAACAGAAACCTCAACATCGAGGTAGTACATTGGCTTGTTATCGTCTGGCTCGCCATTAGGAACGTCTGCACCAACGTTGAAGATGTTCTTTACATTCAACTGATAAACAGTATTACGCTGGATGGTATTTGTGGTAAGCCACTTGTCGATGATAACCTGTGAGTAGTAAGTCTTACCTGCTACGAATACCTCGATAACGTTGTCCTCGCGGAACTTTGCCAATTCTGTCTCTGTAGCACCAATCTTACCATCAGCAGTAATCTTCAACTCACCCTTGAGAGCTTCTGCAGTCTTACCACCGAAGAGAACTGACTGATCTGCGTATGCAGCATAGATAGCAGCGATACTTCTGTAGATATTGCCATTGTAGCGATAGAATGTACCATCAGTGCAGTCAGGAGTATCTGTGAATTTAGTCTCATCCAATGCTACTGTATATTCGAAGTACATTGTAGTAGGAGTTACGGCTGTATTCTCAAATACATAATTCTTTGCAGCATCTGTAAACCATTCTGGATTCTTCAAGTCATACTTACCACCTAAGTCAGCTTGTGGCTGAATGTATGTGATGCCTGTAGGAATCTGAAGAGCATTCCATGTTGCATCCCACTGCTGCATGATGTTTGTCTTGTTAGACAAGTTGGTGATAGCATACTTGCTCAGAGTAATGGTCTTTACCTTAGCCTTTGCGTCAGCGATAGCCTTCTTCTGCAAGTCTGATGCACCATCAGGAATTGTTCCTTCGATTGTTGTTTTTTCTGATGTTGGCTTATCGATGCGAGCAGTAACGCGGTCGAGCATAATGGTCTCATTAACTGCTGCAGGGGTAGCTGCGTCCTTATTTGCTGCTTCGAATTTAACAGTATATTTGTTAGCATGAGAATTCTTGTCGTTCTGGTTGAACATTACAAACTTTTTGTCTGTAGCAAAACCGCCATTGAAACCTGTTGGAGCAGTGAAAACGCTCTTCCATGGCTCAGGATCTGTAGTGTTTGCCAGGAAATATACCGTGTATGTTACACCTTCTTTTACATTCTGTACAGGAACCTGAATCTGGGCCTTGCCAGCTGTAGTTAATACAGGTGCAGCATTTGTCCATTCTGTTTCTGTAATGTTCTTGGTGAAGATAATATCTCCCTTAGCATCAACCAAGTAGAATGTACCACTTGTCACCTTAGACTCGGCTTCTGTAGCATCTACCTTTTGGGTCTGCTGCTGGGTTCTTGTACCATTGCTGGTAGGAGTCTGAACTGCCAAAGTCATATAGAAACCTTCCACCTTAGACTGGTTGCTTCCACCACCACTTGTCAAATCATCATTACTGCTGCAGCTTGAGAAAGATAACGCTGCTGCTGATACCAAGCTCATTGCGAGCAAATTCATTTTCTTCATAATCTTTTACTTATTTAGTGTTATACAAAATTTTTGTTTTGAGTTGCGAAATGGACGGGTCTCTCAGACCTCATCACTGGCTTCGCCCGGGGGTAATCAAATACTATTCTTTCTTTTCTTGTTCTTAAATTAAATTTTTTAGTTTATATTATTATTAATGTTTATTCTTTTACTTATATATAAATTACATCAAGCGTTTATGAAGCTTTTGCCCTTTCAGGGCGCTTTGCTTGCGACTTGTTTACCCAGGGCGTTGCCCTGGGCTAGGAGCTGTTGCCCTTTCAGGGCGTTTGGCGCCTAAGTGCTTTTGTGCCTGTGCTTTACGCTGCAATCTTGCCTGTGTCTTACTCCACAATCTTGTTCAGCTTGTTGAGATTCTCCTGAGCACCCTTCAAGCCTCCGGCTACAGCCTTCTGGAAGTACTGCTTGGCAGCTTCGTAATCCTCATTGAGAACGGCGAGGCAACCACGGGCATTATCAACTTCGGCACCGGTGCCAGCCTTCTTCAGGTACTTCTCTGCGCTTACCTTGTCACCTCTGTCGATGGCTGCAAGGGCTGCATTCAGATTGGCGAGCTTATCTTCTGGGAACATCTTCACGGCTGTGTCGAATACATTGTTGTACTCTTCGCTTCCCTTCGGATAACTGTTTGCCACCATGTACATCTCCTGGAGAGAGAGCTTCTGCGGACGGGTGTTGATCACTCTGCGAGCCTCTTCGAGGTTGAATGCCTTCACGTCGTACTCGATGGTGTAATCTGTGCGGCGCAAGCCTGGCCAAACCTTGTCAACGAGGAATCGGAATGCCTCACCAGCCTTGGCTGCGAGCGCCTGTTCCTTCTGGTCAGGAGTCATATCGCTGTTGATGATCTTGAGCGCAGCTTCCTTCTGAGGAATGTTATGACTCTTGATGTACTCCAGTGTTCCTTCCCAATCCTCAGCTGTAGATTCTACCTTGAAGAGCTTCTTGTCGATAGGGTAGGTCTTCAACAGGTAGTTGTAGAGAGCCTGGGTACGGTTGCGAGACAGCTTGTTGTTGTTGGCATAGCTGCCGTCTGGAGAAGCATATCCGTGGAGGGTGATGGAAGTGATGGTTACATCAGGGTCGTTCTTCACGAGGTCGAGCGTCTGCTTGATGGTAGCCAACTCATTGGTATTGTTACCGAGATCCTTCACGATATCCCACTTGTTGATGCGGAAGTTGAGTCTAGCCGAACCGTTTTCCTGTCTGATCTTCACTGCCTCCGCCTTTGGCTGCTGATAAGCCTGATAGAGCTGCTGAGGAGTAACGAGCGCCTCGCCATTGTTGGTGAGCAGGTTTTCTGCCAGCAGTTTCTGGTTACATCCGCATGCATCATTGCTGATGGCGAAGTTGGAGTTCTTCATCCAGTCCTGGTAAGGAGTAGAGTAAGCGTATCGGAGCGTCTGTGGCTCCTTGTTCTCACGCTTGGCAACGATGAGCGGGTTCTGGGTAGCGGTCTTCTTGGTACGCTGGTAGTAGATGTATCTCTTGTTACCCATCACCTCCACAGCCGGGAGTTTGAGCGTATCCTCACCTTTATATAAAATAGGTGTAAGGATGAGACCCTTGTTGCTTGCCAGTTTCACGTCATCGAGATTGAGGTCCATATAGACGTTCACCTTATTGCCTTTCTTCTTGATTTCCTTGTTGAGGACTTTCATATCCTTGGCAGCCTGTTCCTGAGCGATAGCGTTAGTGCTAAACAGAATGCTGAGGGCGACGGCTCCAAGTGTCTTGTTTAAAATCTTATATGTATTCATAATCTTCAGTTTTTACTTATTAATATAATAATGTATCATGAATTAGAAGACATACACCAGATTGAGTGCCGCCTTGGTAGGTCCTACGTAGTGATGCGCCTTGTCTTTCTCGAGTCTTTCACCACATTGTGGGCATTCATATTTATCCGATTTCGAATAAACGTATCCCACTCCGAGTTCAGCCTCGAAGTTCCAATGCTTGGAAAGAGCCCAGGTATAACCGTATGCAACACCTGCACCTACGAACCAACCTTCGTATCTGTAATCTTTCAATTTGGAGAAGTCGGTACCGAGAAACTTGAAGTCAAGATCTACGTTACCTATGTTATGAGAACCTCCGAGGGCGTGGAAGCCGATGAAGGAGCCCATCATCTTATTGCAGAACCAGTATCTAGCTTCTGGTTGAACAAGCCAGTGTTGCCACTTCTTGTTCTTGGAAAATGTCCACGGGTTGTAGTTGCCGGATACATCCAAGGTCCATTTTGGGGAAAGGCCAAATTCGAAGCCGAGATTCATGGTGCTTGTAGCATCATAAAGGAGGTTCGTCTTCAAGGCCACCTTCTGAGCGACGGCTGGGCAGATGAAGCTGCCTACAGCCAGTAGCGCAATTAAAATCCTTCTGTTCATACTTAAAATCTTTTAATGATTTAAGAATGACAAATGGTCTCTCTAGAGAAACGCATCATCATCTTTTACTTATACTTATACTTATACTTATACTTTTTTCTTTTTCTTGTTCCTTCTTTCCTTTCAATAGGCTTGCTCCTAGACTTTATTAATTAAAGAATAGTTAGTCTATCATTTACTCTTCTTCTACTCATCATCATCTTTATCATCTACTCCTCTGTTCTTAGATGCCTGTTGGCAACTTTGGGGTTTGATTGGAAGCTCGGGCTTGAAACCGCGAACTTTGTTTTTACGATTGCAAAGATAGCGTCTTTTTCGATTGCCGCCAAGAAAAATGTGCCTAAAAATGCTGATACCGAATAAAAACCGCATGAATGAAACACTGAAAAACCCTGAAAAATGCTTTTTCTCATGTGTTTTTTGCTTTTTTAGCCACTTTTTATCAGTTTTCTTAGAGTTTTTCGATTTTTAGTAGTAATTTTGCAACTGAGAAGAATAAGTTGGTAAAACATCAATGAATTCAGGACTCAGAGGTCCTGAAAGATATGCAAAGTGCCCCAAGCGGGCAAGACTTTGATTATAATAAATATAAACGACTGTTTAAATTATAAGTAAATTGAAAGCAAATAATGAAAGCTAAGAACAAACTTTGGAATTGGTGTTTGCGCTTGGAACATCATTTATGCCCTGACTACTGTGGAGTGGTGGACCGCCGAAGGGTGATTGCCTTCGTCCTTTTGACTCTGGTAGAGATACTCATTATTCCCTACCACTTCCTTTTGTTTTACATGATGAAAGCATGGGGGGCATGTTCTGTAATGTAGTCCATACCCTTGCACTGGCGCTACTGATGTATGTGGTGCTGAAGCGCAAGGTGGTATTCAAGACTGGTATCTCCCTGCTCTATATCCTCGTATTCGTCAAACTGGCGATTGACAGTATGCTTTGTCTGCACTATCAGGGCGATCGGGACAACCTGAGCGTGATGAGCAATATCTTTATCATGTTTATACTCGCCATTACCGCCCAGAGCCAGCAGCTCAACCGAACCACTCTCGGCTTTGCCGTCGCTCTGCTGCCAGTGGTAGCGGTAGCCCTCTCGCATACGCAGATCTCCGTGCTGCTCTTCAGCATCAAGGCTGTTCTGGTGGGTTTCCTGATGATTCTGTATGTATGGATCTATAACAGGGAACCTCTCATCATCAAGGAACTCAGACAGCCCAAGCAGTTGAGGGAAGAAGAGAGGAAGGCACTGCATATGCTTGCCGACCTGAAGGATGAAGAGAAGAATATGGCGGTAAACCTGATGAGCCGACTGAGCCCGGAGCTGCAGCAGAATATCCTGGACCGTGCCGCAGAACAGTTGAAGACCAGCGAACTGAGCAAGAAGGCATGGAATCTGGTATGTGCCGACCTCACCAACAGTGAGCGAGTGATCTGCCAGATGGTACTGGAAGGCAAGATGCTGAAGGAAATCTGCATCGAACTGAACAAGAGTGAATCGAACATCACCAGTCAGCGCAGCCATATCCGCAAGAAACTGAATATGGACCGCAAGGACGACCTGCGACGCGAACTGGAAAAGCGCTTCTATGAAGCCAGAAATTCACTGGAAGCATAGTATAAACATAAGAATGCAGAAAGGGTGTGCTCACACGAGCACACCCTTTCTGCATTCTTATACTTTTTCAATCTTACTCTTCCAATCTGAGGAATGCCTTCGGCAGGTAATCGATGAGATCGCTGGCGATGAGGCTTTCCTTGCCCAGGTCCTTGATGGCGAGGTCGCCGGCAAGACCATGAAGGTACATACCTATGCGGGCAGCATCTACCTGCTTGTAGCCGCGAGCCAGAAGAGCGGTGATGATGCCTGTAAGCACATCGCCACTGCCCGCCGTAGCCATACCGCTGTTGCCCGTAGAGCAGAACTCCACCTTACCATCCGGATGACAGAGGGCAGAGAAATGTCCCTTCAGTAGGATGTAGCCGTGCAGACGGTCGGCAAGCTCGCATGCCTTGAAGAGGCGCTCGGTGCAGTTGCTGCTGGTGATGCCAGCCAGACGGTCAAGCTCCCTAGGATGTGGAGTGAAGATGAGGTTCTTAGGCAACTGCTGCATCCAGGCACGGTGACTGGCAAGGATGTTGAGTGCATCGGCATCCACCACTACCGGACAGGTGCATCTTCTGAGCTGGGCAATCAGGGCGATGGCTGTAGCCTCGCTGGTTCCCAGTCCCGGACCGATGCCCATGGCGTGGTAATCTTCCGTATCTACCGGTTCGCTGAAGATGGTTTCCTCCGTATCCATCTGCAGTACCGCCTCGGGCACGGAAATCTGCATAATCTCGTAGTTTCTCTTAGGCGTATGGGTAATCACCTTTCCCACACCCGTTCTGAGGCAGGCTCTGGTGGCAAGGACCGAAGCGCCCGACATACCGTAGCTGCCTGCGATGAGGAGCGCCGTGCCCATGCTGCCCTTGTGGGCGAAGTCGCCGCGAGGCTTCAGGAGCTGGCGGATGTCCTTCTCCTCAAGGATGCTGCAACGGCTCTCGGTGCGCTGGATGAACTCTGGAGAGAGTCGGATATCAAGCACCTTGATTCTGCCCAGGTACTGCTGGTTGTCTGCCATCATCATCGACAGCTTCTTCTGCTGCAGGGTGAGGGTGAGGTCGGCACGGATGATGTTGGCGCTGATGTTGTAGGAATTGTCCTCGCTCATCAGACCGGAAGGCAGGTCGATGCTCACGATCTTTGCCGCACTCTGGTTGATGTATTTCACCATGGCAGCGAATCCGCCCGCCAGCGGCTTGTTGAGCCCGCTGCCGAAGAGGCCATCCACCACGAGCATTCCCGCCTCGAGCTGAGGAGGGTCGAAGTTGACGGTGACCTCGGTAAACTGCTTGACGCGCTTACCCTCAATGAGTCGTTTCTTGTTGGTGGCACAGTCGGCAGAAAGCTTGTTGTGCACATTGAACAGGAATACACTCACTCCATAGCCGTCTTCGCTGAGAAGGCGTGCCACGGCAAGTGCGTCACCCCCATTGTTTCCCGGACCGGCGAAGACCACGACCGGCGTTCTGTTAGACCATTCCTGCTCGATGGCACGTGTGAGCGCCTTTGCCGCCCTTTCCATCAGGTTGAGCGATGTGATCGGCTCATGCTCAATGGTGTATTTATCCAGCTCATGTATCTGAGCACTAGTGAATATTTTCATATATTAATGTATGTTATGTCCGATTATCTGATTATTTTAATGCAAAAGTACTAAAAAAAGTCGATGAATGGATGAAGTTTCACGATTTTTTCGTAATTTTGCAGAAAATATTATATCATCAAGACTATGGGCATAGTAAAAATCAAGGATAAGACCTTCAAGACCTCCATTCCAGAGGCAGATATTCTGAAGAAGGTACAGGTCGTTGCCGACCGATTGAACCAGGATTATGCGGACAAGACTCCGGTGTTCCTGGCTGTGTTGAATGGTTCGTTTATCTTCGCTGCCGATCTGATGCGAATGATTACGGTACCAAGCGAGATTTCTTTTGTGAAGTATGCTTCCTACGAGGGCACCAGTTCTTCCGGCAGCATGAAGACCCTGATGGGTCTGAACCAGGATCTTACCGGTCGCCACGTGGTGATCGTGGAGGACATCGTGGATTCCGGCTTTACCATGGCTCACATGATCGAGGATCTGAAGAAGAAGAATCCAGCCAGCATCGAGATCTGCTCGCTCCTCGTGAAGCCGGGCAATCTGAAGGTGGATCTGGACATCAACTATGCCGTAATGGAAATCCCTAACGATTTCATCGTAGGATATGGATTAGATTATGACCAAGAAGGCAGAAACCTCCGCGACATCTACACGATTGTAGAAGAATAGGGGGCGAAGCATGTGGGAGACACAACATAAAACAATTTATATATATTAAGGTAAAAATGAAAAATATCGTAATTTTCGGTGCTCCAGGTGCTGGTAAGGGTACACAGAGCGACAAGATGATCGAGAAGTATGGTCTCGGTCACATTTCAACAGGTGACGTTCTTCGTAACGAAATCAAGAATGGTACAGAGCTCGGCAAGACTGCCAAGGGTTATATCGACAATGGTCAGTTGATTCCAGACGAGTTGATGATCGACATCCTCGCAAGCGTATATGACAGCTTCGGCAAGGAACACGCAGGTGTGATCTTCGACGGTTTCCCACGTACCACTCCACAGGCTGAGGCTTTGAAGAAGATGCTCTCTGAGCGTGGTCACAAGATTGCTGCCATGATTGAGCTTGCCGTTCCAGAGGATGAGCTGATGGCTCGTCTGCTCAACCGCGGTAAGTTGAGTGGCCGTTCTGATGACAACGAGGAGACTATCAAGAAGCGTCTCAACGTATATCATACACAGACTGCTCCTCTCATCGACTGGTATGAGAAGGAGGGTATCCACCACCACATCGAGGGTCTCGGAACTGTAGATGAGATCTTTGCTCGTGTTTGCAATGTGATCGACAACTTGTAATCAAGATATAATAATCTTCCCCGCAAGGCTGCGGGGAAGATTTATTCATTAAAAAAAGAAGAATCTTCCGTTCAAAAGAAGAAGATTCAACGTTCAAATTAAAAAGAAAAATCAATGGCTGAATCCAATTTCGTAGATTATGTAAAGATCAACTGCCGCTCTGGTAAGGGTGGTAAAGGCTCCATGCACCTGCGCCACGTGAAGTACCAACCGAATGGTGGACCTGACGGTGGCGATGGCGGACGTGGAGGAAGCATCTATCTTCGCGGCAACCACAACTACTGGACCTTGCTGCATCTGAAGTATCAGCGCCACTTCTTCGCCGAGCATGGTGGCAATGGAGGACGTGACAAGTGCCACGGCACTGATGGTAAGGACATCTATATCGATGTGCCTTGCGGTACCGTGGTGTATAATGCCGAAACCGGTAAGTTCGTCTGCGACGTGGCTTACGACGGTCAGGAAGTACTGCTCCTGAAGGGCGGACGCGGCGGACTGGGCAACTTCCAGTTCCGTACCTCTACCAACCAGGCTCCACGCTATGCGCAGCCAGGTGAGCCGATGCAGGAGATGACCATCATCATGGAGCTGAAGCTCCTTGCCGATGTGGGTCTTGTGGGTTTCCCTAATGCCGGAAAGTCAACCCTGCTCTCTGCCGTATCCAGTGCCCGTCCAAAGATAGCCAACTATCCGTTTACCACCCTCGAGCCATCGTTGGGTATCGTGGATTACCGCGACCATCAGAGTTTCGTGATGGCAGATATCCCGGGTATCATCGAGGGAGCGAGCGAAGGAAAGGGCTTGGGACTGCGATTCCTGCGACACATCGAGCGCAACTCGCTGCTCCTCTTCATGGTTCCAGGCGATACCGACGACATCAAGAAGGAATACGAGGTACTGCTGGGCGAGTTGAAGAACTTCAACCCAGAGATGCTCGACAAGCATCGCGTGCTCGCCATCACCAAGTGTGACCTGCTGGACGAGGAGCTCATCGAGATGCTGAAGGAGACCCTGCCAACCGATCTTCCGGTGGTATTCATCTCATCAGTTACCGGACAGGGCATCCAGGAACTCAAGGATGTGCTCTGGAAGGAGTTGAATTCAGAAAGCAACAAGCTGCAGGAGATAACTTCAGAAGATACCCTCGTTCACCGTGACAAGGATATGAGCCGCTTCCAGCAGGAACTCGAGGCTGAGGGCGAGGACATCGTGGAGTATATCGACGAGGATGAAATCGAGGATGTAGATGACTTAGATGATTTCGAATATGAATAAGGAATATCATATCGCTGAGGGCGTCACTGCTTTCTCTACCACCCGAAAGGGAGGAGTAAGCCAGGGTAACTACAGCGAATTCAATATCAATGACTATTGCGGCGACTGCGCCGAACACGTGGCAGAGAACCGCAGGAAGCTGGCGGATGAGCTGGGCATAAGCACCGACCACATCATCCTGCCGCATCAGGTGCATGGAGTAGAGGTCCGTCAGGTGGCAGGAGATTATTTCTCAATGCCTGAGAACATCCGCAAGATGATTCTCGAGGGCGTAGATGCCGTGATGACCGATGAGAAGGGCGTATGCATAGGCGTTTCCACCGCTGACTGCATCCCAATCCTGCTCTATGACGAGGAGCACCATGCCGTGGCAGCCATCCATGCCGGATGGCGAGGCACGCTGGCACGCATCGTCCACAAGACCATCCAGGAAATGGCTTTCGCCTATCATACGGAGCCAAAGAAGCTGAAGGCAGTGATTGGTCCGGGTATCTCGCTGGAGCATTTCGAGGTAGGCGATGAGGTGTATGAGGCTTTCGAGCAGGCAGCCTTCCCGATGGAAGAGATTGCCGAGCAGCGCCCCAATGCCGCCTTCTCGGTAGATATTGCCGAGCGTGAGCGCCTGGCTGCAGAAGGAAACATCGTGCAGCCGCTGAAGTGGCACATCAACCTGCCGCTCTGCAACAAGCAGATCCTGCTGCATTGCGGTGTGGCTGAGGAGAATATACAGGATTGCGGCATCTGTACCTTTGCCCATAGCGACGAGTTCTTCTCGGCAAGAAAGCTGGGCATCGAGAGTGGCAGAATCTATACCGGCATTCTGATGAAGTAAGTTTTCAAGATAACATCCATTTTTCTCTTTTCTATGAACGAAGAGGGAAAAATGGATGTTTTTATGTTTTAAGATTTAATGGTTAAATTTAAAAAATGAATCTAAAAGAATAGAGAATGATTGTAAACAGAAGATTAAGAAGAAGAATCGGGCTGGCTGCCGTCTCGGGAATGCTGATGCTTTCGCTGAGCAGTTTCATGCCCGCCAAGAATGAGTTTACTGCCGCCGAGCAACAGCAGGTGAGCATCGCAACGCCAGGTCTCTTTGCCCAGAGTCAAGCCTTCAATGTTGACTTTGAGATATTCCGTGCCAAGGAATATTCATTCCCGCTTCCTGTGGGCAAGGCTAGCCTTATCAATGGCAACAGCGTGATGCGCATCTCTACTGCCAAGGGCGATGCAGTGAAGGCTATGTTTGATGGTTATGTGCGTCTCTCGCGCAAGACCGAATCGATGGGCAACGTGATTGTGATCCGCCATGACAACGGTCTGGAAACCGTGTATGCCAACAATGCCGAGAACCTGGTGAAGGTGGGACAGTCGATAGATGCCGGACAGACCATCGCCATCGTGGGCACCCGAGAGGGAGAGACCTATTGCGATTTCTCCATCATGGTGAACGGTGCGCGCATCAATCCGGAGACCATCATCGAACTGAAGAGCCATAAGCTCCGCCGACAGACCGTGCAGTTTCGCAAGGAGGGCAACCGCATCGGCATCAAGGTGATTGGTGGCAAGGACTCCTCCGTATCGAGGAACTCCGGTGGTCTGGGCAAGGGCAGGAAAGCGATGACCTTGGATCCTGATGAGGTAAGCGATCCGTTTACCATCACCAATACTTTCCGCCTGGATCTGGAGAAGATAGAGGAGAAGGCGTGGGCCTATCCGTTGCCGGAAGCCAAGGTGATCAGTCCCTACGGCGGCAAGCGTCGCCATTCGGGAGTGGATCTGAAGACCAAGGCGAATGATGAAATCGTGGCAGCCTTTGATGGCGAGGTTGTGGCATCGGGTCCGTATTACGGATACGGCAACTGTATCCGCATCAAGCATGCCTATGGACTGGAGACGCTCTACAGTCATCAGAGCAAGAACTTCGTGAAGAAGGGCGATAAGGTGAAGGCAGGCCAGGTGATTGGACTCACCGGTCGCACGGGTCGCGCCACCACCGAGCATCTCCATTTTGAAATGTCATTCGGCGGTCGCCGTCTGGACCCAGCCATCATCTTCGACCACAGCAATCACAAGCTCAAGGCAGCCACCCTGCATCTTACCAAGGGCAAGGGCGTAAAGAGCGTGAAGAACTAGAAATAGCGAAAATTACTCCTGTTAATCGAAAAAATCCACCCGTTTGGATGATTAAAAGCCGGTAACTGCAAGTTTTTACGAATTGCACCATGGGTTTTTATCATCTGAACGGGTTTGTATTTAAAAAAATGCTATCTTTGCAGCATCACTTAAAATATAAATGATAATATGAAGAAATATCTTATCACACTTGCACTCTGCGTGCTTACCCTTACGGCAAGTGCACAGGTCTTTACAGCCGAACAGATTGAGAGATACGCCAAGGATAAATATGGTGATAACTGGACAGAGGCTGCCGGAAACCTGAGCAAGGAAGTTGCACTGGACAACAAGAACCGCCTGAACTACCAGGAGGTCATCGCCTGCGCTGGTCAGTCGAAGGCAGAAATCTTCAAGAAAGCCATCGAATGGTTCAACCGCGCATTCAAAAGTAAAGATACCCACGGCGTGATACGAGAGCAGAATGCTGAACAGGGACTGATCATTACCCAGGCTTATATCGAGAACATCGCCCGACAGAATGCCGGAGTCAACCATTATCAGGTGGATATGATGCCGTATATCCGTGTGGATGTGAAGGAGGAGAAGGCAAGGGTGAGCGTCTATATGGACAGCTACGAAGTGACCGTAAAATCGGGCGGCGGATGGACAAGTGCCATCGCCAGTGTGCTCGCCGCGGCTGCTACCGGTGAGGCGGATGATGACGAGGTGGTGAGCAAGGATGAGGTGTGGAACATCAGTTCCTGCTATCCTTATGTAGAAAAGGACAAACACAAGCTGGCATCGAGCAAGGCTTTCGTGATGGCTTCGGCTTTCCAGAACTCCATTATCGACATTCTGAAAGAGGCGCTTCTTGCTGATTCTTCCGACGGATTCTCGGACGACTGGTAAATGGGGAGTTAGAGGGAAGTTAAGGAAAGTTAGAGGGAAGTTAAAGGAAATCTATCAAACTCTATATATATAATAAGGTGTAAACATCAAAACCGCTAGTGTATGAAATGGAAAAATATCATGATGATGGTGATGATGGCAGCAGGATGTTGGTTCTCGCTACCTGTCCACTCTCAGAGAATCTCTGTGGGCAAGAAAGGACTGGTGAAGGTAATGAGAACCGACTCCACCTGTGCCCAGGAATTTGTAAGGGATGAACATCAGTCTGTTGCTACCCGGAAGACGGCGAAGGCAGCGGGAGCCGCTGAAGGCGTGAACACGCTGGCAAGCTATCTGAAATCGGACGTGGATCTGAACATTCCCGTTTCGAAGGTGAAGCAGGAGAAGACCTTTGCCGTAATCATCGCTAACGAGAATTACCAGGAGGAAGTGAACGTGGAGTTTGCCCTCAACGACGGTATGGCTTTCAGGGAATACTGCATCAAGCTGCTCGGCATTCCGGAAAGCAACCTGCATATCCGCAAGGATGCCACCCTCAACAATATGCTGGCGGAAATCAACTGGATGCAGAACATCGCCAAGGCTTATGGAGCTGAGACTAGATTCATCTTCTATTATGCCGGACATGGAATGCCCGATGAGAGTAACGGCACCTCCTATCTCCTGCCCGTAGATGGCAAGAGCAATATTCTGGCAACGGGTTACAGTATGAGCAGGCTGTATGCTGAACTCAACGGTCTGAACGCAGCCTGCGTAACGGTGCTGATGGATGCCTGCTTCAGTGGCAGCAAACGAGGCGAGGGTATGCTGGCTTCAGCCAGAGGCGTGGCACTCAAGGCGAAGGCTGAGGCTCCGAAGGGCAACATGCTCGTGATGACGGCTGCCCAGGGTAGCGAGACGGCTTATCCCTACAAGGAGAAGAAGCACGGACTCTTTACCTATTTTCTCCTGAAGAAACTGCAGGAGAGTAAGGGTAAGGTTACCTATGGCGATCTCTTCGACTATGTGAAGACGAATGTGGCGCAGAAGTCGGTAGTGGTGAATGAGAAGAGTCAGACGCCAACCATAGCCGTATCGGGCGACCTGGTTTCCACCTGGCAGGGCATCAGGCTCAATGAAGACTGATGTCTGAAATACGAAAAAATCCCCATCGACTGGACTGCTCCTGTCGATGGGGATTTATTTTTTATTCTCTGGAGAAAAGAATTACTTCTTCTTCTGCGATTTACGGTTGGCTCTCTGTTGGCGATACTTTGCCTTCTGACGGGCAGAGCCGCTTCCGTGAGCACCCGTAATGTACTTCTTCTTCTTGGCCTTGGTCTTCACCTTGTCGTCGTCGTCCTTCTTCGGACCGCCGCCGCCGCCGCCCTTGAAAACCATGCCACCCATGATAATATCGTCAATATCGCTCATATACCTTTTATATTATATAAATTAATGATGGAAGAGGCGAACGTGAGTAAACGCCATGGCGATGCCGTACTTATCGCATGTATCGATAACATTATCGTCACGGATGCTACCGCCTGCTTCTGCAATGTATTCTACACCACTCTTGTGAGCACGCTCGATGTTGTCGCCGAATGGGAAGAAAGCGTCGCTACCTACAGATACACCCTTGTTCTGGGCAATCCAAGCCTTCTTCTCCTCGCAGGTCAATGGCTCAGGTTTCTCTGTGAAGAACTGCTCCCATACGCCATCCTGCAATACATCCTCCCACTCGTCAGAGATATAGACGTTGATGGTATTGTCGCGGTCGGCACGGCGAATCTTCTCCTTGAAAGGCAGGTTCATCACCTTAGGACACTGGCGCAACCACCACTCATCAGCCTTGGAACCAGCCAGACGGGTACAGTGGATACGGCTCTGCTGACCGGCACCGATACCGATAGCCTGACCATCCTTCACGTAGCATACAGAGTTACTCTGAGTATATTTCAAGGTGATGAGCGAGATAATCAGGTCGCGCTTAGCCTCTGCAGTGAAGTTCTTGTTCTTGGTAGGGATATCCTCGAAGAGAGCTGGATCATCGAGCTTCACCTCGTTGCGTCCCTGCTCGAAGGTAACACCGAATACCTGCTTGTGCTCGATAGGAGCTGGCACGTAGTCAGGATCAATCTGAATGACGCAGTAGGTACCCTTGCGCTTCTCCTTCAACACCTTGATAGCCTCAGGGGTAAAGCCTGGAGCAATCACGCCATCGCTTACCTCACGCTTGATGAGGAGAGCTGTAGCCTCATCGCATACATCGCTCAGGGCAACAAAGTCACCGTAAGAGCACATGCGGTCTGCACCACGAGCACGAACATAAGCGCAAGCCAAAGGAGAAAGTTCGAAATCTACGTCATCGCAGAAGTAAATCTTCTTCAATGTGTCGCTCAGAGGCAGGCCGATGGCAGCACCAGCAGGAGAAACATGTTTGAAACTAGCGGCAGCAGGCATTCCTGTAGCTGCCTTCAGTTCCTTGACCAATTGCCAAGAGTTGAAAGCATCCAGGAAGTTGATGTAGCCAGGACGGCCGTTGATAACTTCGATAGGCAGTTCCCTTCCGTCATCCATATAGATGCGAGAAGGCTTCTGATTCGGATTGCATCCGTACTTAAGTGCTAATTCTTTCATCTTAATTAAGAAATGTATTTAGAATTTGGTTGCAAAATTACAAAAAAAATATGAGAAAACCATTTTTTTCGTGCGAAATTCAAAAATAATCTCCCAAACATGACTCCGTTTCAAAAATATTGTGTACTTTTGCCCGCAGTTAGGAATGAAAAATGAAAATTTGAGAAATTAAAGGAATTGAGAATTTGAGGAAGGATAATCACAATGAAAAATGATTTGAAAATCCTCGCTGTAGCTTTGGAGAAGAAGCTAGGCAGGGAACACCTGCAGCACGAAGAGAAGCATAGAAACAACAAGTTGCTGCACAAGGTGTGGGAGATAATGAAAGGAAAGGAGAAACCTTCACAGCAGACACTCAACCGTCTGGCATTGCTTGCCGGATTCCAGAGCTGGGCTGATCTGCAGGGCGCATTGCACGGCACCGATGACGGGCTGACAAACTACAGCGCCGGAGAATAAGGAAATGCAGAAAGGGCATCCAATCGTGAGATCGGATGCCCTTTTTCTGATTCTAATTTTTAATAGGTAACTAAGAAAATTACTCAGCGCTCTTAGCGATGGTCTTCTTCTCAGCGATACGAGCCTTCTTACCTGTGAGCTTACGCAAGTAGTACAACTTAGCGCGACGTACCTTACCGTGCTTGTTCACCTCGATAGAATCGATAGCTGGTGACTCGATAGGGAAGATACGCTCTACACCTACAGTACCAGACATCTTACGAACGGTAAAACGCTTCTTGTCACCATGACCAGAGATCTTGATAACTACACCACGATAGAGCTGGATACGCTCCTTAGTACCCTCGACGATTTTGTAAGCGACTGTGATAGTGTCACCTGCCTTGAACTCAGGGAACTTCTTGCCGGTTGCAAATGCTTCTTCAGCAACTTTAATCAAATCCATTTTTTGTATAAAATTAAAAATTGTTTGTCGTTCCAACGCAACATGGCCGGGCAACACTTCTGCCCAGACAACAGCGGTTACGCCGAAAAGCGGGTGCAAAGTTACTACTTTTTCTCGTATCTCGCAAATTTTCAGTGGGTTTCTTCTCTTTTTCCCCTTCTTTTTTTGTTTTCTTTACTAATGAAACGTTTTTTTCTCGCCTTTTTCGTCTTTTTCGCCGATTTATTTTGTATCTTTGCATCCCGAAATTAGAATATTGTAAAAGGTATGAAGAAAAAGAATAGTATGCAGATGATGCTTGCCTCCATGGCTCTGATGCTGATGGCAAGTCCAGCCTTTGCACAGAAATTCAAGGTGGCAAAGGTGGAGAGAACCCGTATATTGGTAGATAAAAAATGGGATGCCCAGCCGGATGCTGAGGCTGCGAAGTTCATCGCCCCTTATCAGCACAAGGTGGATAGCATTATGGGACCTGTAGTGGGATCCGTGGCTCATGATATGACCCGTCATCGCCCTGAGAGCGAGTTGAGTAATCTGCTTTCTGACATCCTGGTATGGGGTGGCGGACAGTTTAATGAGCAGCCTGTCTTCTCGGTGTATAACATGGGTGGCATCCGTGCTGACTTTGCCAAGGGCGATATCAACGTAGGCGATGTGAGCGAGGTGGCTCCTTTCGAGAACAAAATCTGTTTCCTCACGCTTACCGGCGAGAAGGTGCTTGAACTCTTCCAGCAGATAGCCCACCGTGGCGGTGAGGGTGTGAGCCATGCCGTAAGAATGGTTATCACCCGCGACGGAAAGCTGAAGGGCGTAACCCTGAACGGAGAACCTGTCGATCCAGCCAAGAGCTATCGCATAGCCACCCTCGATTATCTTGCCGAGGGCAACGACCAGCTTGTTGCCTTCAAGAGCGGTACCGATGTGGTGGCTCCTAAGTTGAAGGAGAACAATGTGCGCTACATCATCATGGACTATTTCCGTGAGATGAAGGCTCAGGGCAAGGTAGTGGAATCAAGAGTAGAAGGCCGCTGCGTAGTAGAATAGGGGAACGAAGCTTTCCGTGGATTTGTAATCCCCGGAAACCAGATAGACTAACTAAATAAGTACAGAAATGAAACATACATTATTATATATAGCGCTGGCGCTGGCATCATTTACGCTGCAGCCGGCAACAGTACAGGCTAAAGTCCTGAAGGATTCAAAGGGCAAGAAGGAGGCAAAGGCGCAGAAGGCTCCAAAGGTAGTGAAGCAGCTCGTGGTGCTTCATACCAACGATACCCACTCCTGCGTGATGCCTTACAATCCGAATCTCGCAGATACAGCCATAGCAAACCGTGGAGGCTACCTCCGCCGTGTGGCAATGATCAAGCAGGAGCGCAGTCTGAATCCAGATCTTCTGCTCTTCGACAGTGGCGACTTCTCTCAGGGATCTCCTTACTATTCGCTCTTCAAGGGGGATGTAGAAGTGGGATTGATGAACGAGATGAAGTATGATGCAGCCACCATCGGAAACCATGAGTTCGATTACGGCATGGACAATATGGTGCGTCTCTTCAAGATGGCAAAGTTCCCGATCGTTTGTGCCAACTACGATTTCACCGGTACTGAGCTGGCGGATATTGTGAAGCCATACGTGATATTGCATCGCAAGGGACTCAAGATTGGCGTCTTCGGACTGGCTCCGCAGCTTGCCGGCTTGGTGATTGAGAAGAATTACGGTTGCATCCAGTACCTGGATCCTATCCAGAAGGCGAACGAGATGACAGAGATTCTGAAGAAGAAGGAGAAGTGTGATGTCATCATCTGCATCTCTCATCTGGGCTGGAATATAGACGGCACGGATGATACCGAGGTGATTGCTGCATCCCGTCACATCGACCTGGTATTGGGAGGTCACAGCCACAGCCTCTTCCAGACGCTGAAGTACAGAACAGATCTCGATGGCAAGCAGGTGCCTGTAGATCAGAATGGCAAGGGCGCCATCTGGGTCGGTAAAATGACATTAGATATCGTAAAGAATAAATAGTACAGAAAAGTTTCTTGAAAAAAGATATAAACAGAAAAAGGCTCCTCATTGCGGGGAGCCTTTTTCTGTTTTATACCTTCCTTTGAGGGGGCTTTTTCTGTATTGATATTTGAAAGTTCTTATTCCTTGTTGGAAGAAGCATAGAGACCGATGCAGGCTCCGATGAAGCCGCCGCTCTTCTGAGTACTCAGGTTAGAGGCATCCACGCCCTTGGCGAGCAACTGCCAATCACCGCCTTCCTCGGCATAATAGAAATCGTAATATCTGTCATGACCCTCTACCTTCAGTCTTAGTTTACCTGCTTTGATAGGGGCAGAAGCAATGAGGACTTTGTTCTTCTCGGCACGTGTTAGAGTTATCATCAACTGTCCCTTCTTCATAGTCTTACCCAATACGAAGTTGTGGTCTTCCTTCTGCAAGAGGGCGATGCCCGCAATTTCCTTGTCGTTGCGAGGAGTAAAGTTGATTTCTGTCTCGGCAGTGAATGTGCCGTGCTGCTGACGAGCCCAGATGGCAGACATCGGGTCACGCTTGTAGATATTACCAGGCAAGAGACTCATCTTCAATTTACCATCCTCCACCTTATAGCAGTCAACAAAGTCGCGGAGGAACATCCACCGAGGATTCAGATCCTTCAAGCCTGCTCTATTGTCTGCTGCATCAAAATTATCCACGTAAGAGAAGTTTCCTGAGAACTCATTCTTTTCAGCTGGTTTCAGACCAGCCTTCTCTCCAATGGTAGAGATAGGAGTATTCTTGGCAAGAATCTCTGGCCAGCCATTCTTCCATGTTACCGGCAGAAGATAGGTGTCGCGACCTGTGTTGTACATATCCTCCTCGTATGGGCGGCAAGCCAGGAATACAGCCCACCAGTTACCCTTTCCATCTTCTACTATGTCTGCATGACCAGCGCTGGATACAGGGTCCTTGCGGTTTGGATCGAGTCCTGTACGCTGGGTAAGGATAGGGTTGTTTGGGCATTCTTCCCAAGGACCCATCGGATTTTTGGCACGCAGAATCACCTCGCTATGCCAGCCGCCTGTACCGCCTTCAGCACACATCAGATAATAGAACTTGCCCTTCTTGAAGAGGTGAGGACCCTCAATCCAAATAGGACGAGCCTCTACATGGGTTCCGCCACGGAGAATCTCCTTGAAGTCGCCCTTGATACTATCGCCCTTTACGTCGAATTCGAAGCAGCGGATAGCACGCTGTCCCTCGTAATCGGCACCGCCAACTACCGGACCGTTATGAACGATATATCCCTTGCCGTTGTCATCGAAGAAGAAGCTAGGGTCGATGCCATCAATCTTCTTCAGATAGATAGGTTCGCTCCAGCCCTTGGATGGGTCCTTTGACTTGACGAAGAAGTTGCCGGCACCCACATTGGTGGTAATCATATAGAAGGTCTTGTTCTTCTTGTTATAGCTGATGGCTGGTGCGAAGATACCGCCTGATACATGCTGACCCTTCAGAGGCACCTGCGATTGGCGGGTGAGCACATGCCCGGCTGGAGTCCAGTTTACCAAATCCTTGCTGGTAGAGAGTGGCACACCAGGAAAGAAGGTGAAGGATGAATTCACCAGATAATAGGTGTCACCCGCACGACAGAGGGATGGGTCGGGATAGAATCCTGCCAATACAGGGTTGTAATACTGATGACTCTTGTCGATTGGCACATTGAATCGTGCATCGTTGCCGGCATACTTGAAGTAGTCGAACTGGGCATTCTGAGCCTGTGCTCCGGCAGCAAGCATCATCGAAAGCGATAAGATTGCTAATTTCTTCATTATATTCGTTGATTTTAAAGATTATACAATAAGATAAAAATGCAGCGGAAAACCTGGGAGGAGAATCCATACAGGTTTTTCCGCTGCAAAGTTACGGCTTTATTTGCAATCTTTCATTGTGAAATGTAACCAAGACTTTTTTCAAAGTTTCATAAAGCTTTGTTTTTGTTACATATTCTTTTTTCTATTGTGTATCATCTTTATTTCTTCATGGCATTCTGCATGTATTCTCTAGGAGAACAGCCATAGAGGTTCTTGAACATGGTGCTGAAACTTGCGGAATTGGAGAAGCCGCATGCGTACATCACTTCAGTGATGCTTTGCTTGCCATCCTTGAGCAATTTGGCTGCCTGCTGCAGTCGGATGTTGCGGATGAAGCTGTGTGGCGTCTGATTGGTCAGTTCCTTCATCTTGCGGTGCAGGTGTACACGACTGATGCCCACCTTCTGTGCTATCATGTCCACACTCAGGTCGGAATCGTTGATGTTTTCGTTGATAACCTCCATTATCCGTTGCATCAGGGAATTGTCAGGTGTCTGCATTTCTATCTGTTCTACCTGGTGATTCTGGCTTTCATTGCCCGTAAACTTATTGCGCAAAGTGCGGCGCACGGTGAGCAGGTTGATAATGTTGCGGTGCAGAATGTCCATGTTGAACGGCTTCAGAATGTAGGCATCGGCACCGGTCTGCAATCCTTCCAGCTGGTCTTCCTCTCGGCTCTTGGCGGTGAGCAGGATGATAGGCACATCATTGGTGTTAATGTTCGTCTTCAACTTGGTGCAGAGGGTGGTTCCATCCATTTCTGGCATCATGATGTCGCTGATGACAAGGTCTGGCTTATTCTTCAGAATCTCGTTCAGTGCCACCTTTCCGTTAGGATATGTGCGAATCTTGAAGTCGCTGGAGAGCTGTGCTTTCAGGTATTCCTGAATATCCTCTTCGTCTTCCACAATCACGATTTCTGCCTTGGCTCCCTTGGCAGAGGCTTGGGTAGTATCGGAATTGTTCAAGGTTTCGGCTGGTTGGTCATTGTTTTCTGCCAGCTGTTCTTCCTGTTCAGCTTCAGCAAGTTCATTATTCTGCTCTTTCTTCATCTCTTCTTCCTCGATGATCTCTTCTGGTTTGAGATGATCCTTGCCCAATGGAATGCGGATGATGAACTCGCTTCCGTGTTCAAACTTGCTTCCCTTCTCGCCCTCGTTGTTGCGGGCTGAGATGGTTCCGTAGTGCAGTTCCACGAGCGAGCGGGTGAGATCGAGACCTATGCCCGTACCGACGTTGCGGTCGTTAGGGTCGTCAGGGGTCTGGTAGAAGCGCTGGAAGATAGTTTCCAACTTATCCTTCGGGATACCGATGCCGCTGTCCTTGATGCTGATGTAGGCATGGTGGTCGGTGTGGGTGAGCGAGAGGAGGATGTGACCTGCCGTAGGGGTAAACTTGAAGGCATTCGAGAGGGTGTTAATTATCACCTTGTCGAAGTTGTTGCGGTCTATCCATACAGGAAGCTCTTCGCAGTCATGCTGGTATTCGAAGTCGATGCTCTTGGCAATGGCTTGCTGCTTGAAAAGGTCGTATTCTTCATTGATGAACGAAACCATATCGGTTTTGCACATACGCATTACCATCTGTCCCTTGTCAATCTTTCTGAGATCCATCATCTGGTTGATGAGGTGAAGGATACGTTCCGAGTTCTTTCGGATAATCTCGTAGATGCCTTGACGGTGAGGCTCTTTGTCTTCCTTGATCAGGGAGAGCAATGGGGTGATAATCAGTGTCAATGGCGTACGGATTTCGTGACTGATGTTCATGAAGAACTTGATCTTCGCCTCGCCCATCTCTTCGGCGTGGATGTGCTGCTGCAGGATGAGCTGGTCTTCCATCTGGCGCTTGCGGTGGCGCAGGTAGAGCATGATGGCTGCTATGAGGAGCAGCAGATAGAAGAGCTTTGCCCAAATGCTGGCATACCAGGCTGGGTGAACGATGATGGTGAACTCCTTCACCGGTGTTTCGTAGCCGTTGCAGATGGCCTTGATGCGGTATTTGTAGCTGCCGGGAGCCATGTGCGAGAAGGCAAGTTCTTTCTGTCCGGCTGGCACGGTGCGCCAGGCATCGCCGTTGATGCTGTAGGCGTATCTTATCTGCTCCACATTATTATAGGTGAGGGTAGAGAGCTGCAGGGAGAAGGTGTTGTCATCGTGCGAGAGATTGAACACCTGTGCCACAGTTACCCAGCTGTCCGTGATGGTATAGCTGCCCGACTCCATGCCTGGGGTCACTGCCTTGTTGTTGACCACGAAGCCCGAGATAACCACCTTTGCCTGCCATGGGTGCTGCTTTACCCGGTCGGCCTGGAACCAGTTGATTCCGCCAGAGCCACCCATCAGAATCACCTTCTTATCCTGGGTGGTACATACGGAAGCATCGCTGAACTCGTTGCTCTGCAGTCCGCTTTCGGTATAAAACCTGATGATGCTGCCATCCTTGGGGTTCAGCATGTTGAGTCCGCTGTTTGTACCCAGCCATATTTTGCCCTTGTTGTCTTCTGTGATACTCGCCACACCGTTGTCGGTGAGTCCTTGGGCTGTGGAATAATGTTTAGGCTCTATTCCTTTTCTGAAGTCGAAGCAGAAGGCTCCATCCTCGGTGCCATACCATACGTGGTCTTTGCTATCTACAAACACGCAGTGCGAAAAACTGTTCTTGTTCAGGCAGTTGATGCCCTTGAAGGTGGAAACCCAGCTGTTTCGCTTGCGGTCGAGGCACGCCAGTCCCACAGAGGTGGCTATATACACGTGGTTGCCATCCTTTGATAAGGCCATCTTGATGAGGTAATCGTTGGGTAGGCTGTTGACCTTGAGGTTGTTATCTGCACCATATTTAGCCTTGTAGTTACTTCGGCTTCCGTCTTTCTGCAGGCAGAAGAGACCTTCGCCCATGGTGGCTATCCAGATGTTGCCCTGTGGGTCTTGCTTGATATCGAAGATGCCCACCGACTTGCTGATGCCCAAATCAACAGGGTGGAAGCTTCCGGCTGCATCCATATAGCCCAGACCGTCGGTATAGGTTCCCACCCAGGTTCTGCCCTGCTCGTCCTTACAGAGGGTGAGCACGGTGTGCTGGTTCAGGAAATGCCCCTCTACGCTGCGGGTTGCTATATTAAATAGGTATAGGCCATCCTTGTCGGTACCCACCCACACCTGGTTGCCCTGGTTGATGCTGAGGCTGGTAACGCAGTTTTCGCCAATCACGTTGCGGCTGCCCAGGCGGAAGCCCATGTAGTTGAAGTCGTTTTGTATGTTGCTCTGCATGAACACGCCTTTTTGCAGCATGCTCACCCAGATGTTTCCCTGATTGTCTTCTATGATGCTGGTTACCTTGCTCTTGGCCAGGTTCACCAGTCGGCTGAAGAGAGGGTTATCCTGCAGGAATCCGGTCTGAGGGTCATATACATAGATGCCCAGTCCGTCGCAGCCGATATAGAGCTTGTTATTGCGGCTGATATAGATGTTTTCGATGGGCAGGTTTCCGATGCTGCTGATTCGGGTAAAGACGTTGCTTCCTGCCCTGAGCAGATGTACGCCCTGGTTCTTGCTGGCGAGATAGAGGTTGCCCAGGACGTCCTGCTGGATATCCTGTGCGTCCACGCCTTCGGTACCGGCAAAGTGGGAGGTGACTCTACCGTTTGTTTCCTTGCGGTAGAGTTTTCCGTCTTCGGTGATTATCCAGAGTCTGCCCCGTTTATCTTCCAGGAGTTTGTGGATATATTTCAGTTTTTCCACCTCTCCCTTCATGGCATGGCATTCCTGGGCATCTTTCTTCTTAATCATGATGCCATAACCGGATGTAGCCACGGCTACGTCTTTATTCTTTAGGGGATATACCTGCTTTACGTAGGTGGCGAGTTCTTCGCCTTTGGAGTCGAGCATGGGAATTTTGTGGAATTCGCTTCCTGTAAATTCCAATAAAGAATTATTGGTTCCCAATAAGATATGTCCCTTATCGTCTTGTGCTATGCTATTGATATAGTTGCTTTTAAGACCTGAAAAATTGGACATATCTTTCTTCATTACGGTGATATGGTAACCATCGTAAGTATTCAAGCCATTACGGGTGGCTATCCAGATGAATCCGCTCTTGTCTTGAAAAACCTGCGTGGCAAGATTGCTTGAGAGTTGATTATCAGTATTAAACAGTTTACCACTTTGTGCCCATGCCTGGATGGAGAAGAGACAAACCGTCAGCGTGATGATTAATTGGTTTATAGATTTCATGCTTTGCTTATATTATATTTTTGTTTTCTGTTTGCAAAAATACGCTTTTTTGTTGGAATATCAGAATAAATCTGTATTTTTTTGGGGCGCAAACAACAAAAATACAGTCTTTTTATCCTCATATTCAGATGATGTAACATGGCGCAAAGTATATGTTACATACGTAAACTCTTCATAAAGTATCGGTTACGTAGGATAAAGCTTGTTTTTGGATTTATTTATACCTTTGCGCCATCAATAGTGAGAAATTGTTTTTGCCAACGCAGATTTTTCAGCAAAGCATATTCAGGGATGGAGTACCAACTGGAATGGTCCGGGCTATTATCTTGCCAACGATGCCTATATAGTCGGCCTACCAAGGACATCTACATTCATGGTGGAAAGAAAAACGTGATTAAATAAAATAGAAGGTATGAACAAATTATCATTCGTAGCATCAATGCTGATGATGTGCTTCTCGATGACGATGATGGCACAGAAAAATGGAGCCAAGGCGCTGGATAAGCCTGACCCAAATTTTCAAATTTATCTCTGCTTCGGACAGTCGAACATGGAGGGCAATGCCGCCATTGAAGACATCGACCGAACAGGAGTGAATCCAAGATTCATGGCAATGTATGCCGTGGATGATGTAAAAGCAGGATGGAAGAAGGGACAGTGGCATACGGCTGTTCCACCTCAGGCACGTCCAAGCACAGGCTTGAGTCCGGTGGATTACTTTGGCAGAAAAATGGTAGATAACCTGCCTGATAGCATCAAGGTGGGAACCATCACCGTGGCGGTGGGTGGCGCTAGCATTGACCTCTTCGATAAGCGTACCTGTAAGGCTTACCTGAAGAAGCAGCCAGACTGGATGAAGAATTTCGCATCCCAGTATCATGGTAATCCTTATGCCCGACTCATCGAGCTGGGCAAGATTGCCAAGAAGCAGGGTGTTATCAAGGGCATCCTCCTGCATCAGGGTGAAACCAACAATGGCGATGCCAACTGGCCTAACCGTGTAAAGACCGTATATAATGATATTCTGAAAGATTTGAATCTGAAGGCAGAAGATGTTCCTTTGCTCGTGGGTGAGACCGTTCAGAAAGATCAGGGCGGCAGTTGCTGGCAGCATATCGCCATTGTGGATGATATCGCCAAGACCATCCCTACTGCCCACGTCATCTCTTCCAAGGGATGTCCGCAGCGAGGCGATGGATTGCATTTCATTGCCGAAAGCTATCGCACCATGGGTAAGCGCTATGCCAACATGATGCTCTCGCTGCTCGGCATCATTCCGGATGCCAACTATCCGCGTGTGGATAAAGACCGCCGTGCCTACGTCAAGCTACATGCACCGGAAGCAAAGCAGGTTATCTTCGACATCTGCGGAAAGAAGTATCCTATGAAGAAGGATTTGGACGGCGACTGGTATGGTGTTTCAGACCCATTGGTAGTAGGCTTTCACTATTATTTCCTGAATGTGGATGGTGTACAAGTAGTAGATCCTGCCAGCGAGACCTACTTCGGTTGTTGCAGAGAGGCGAGCGGCTTGGAGGTTCCTGAGGGAACAGAAGGCAATTACTATCGTCCTCAGCAGGGAGTGGCACAAGGTCAGGTTCGCTCTGTATCCTATTATGCCGCCTCTCAGGGAAAGTTCCGCAGAGCTATGGTTTATACGCCTGCAGAATATGAAACCAATCTGAGCAAGCGCTATCCTGTGCTCTATCTGCAGCACGGCATGGGCGAGGATGAGACGGGCTGGAGCCATCAGGGCTATATGCAGCACATCATGGACAATCTCATTGCCGAAGGCAAGGCAGAGCCAATGATTGTGGTGATGGAGAGCGGCGATGTGAAGCTGCCTTTCGTGCCACGTCCTGGCAAGGATGTGGATGAGGAGCGCAAACTGTATGGTGCTTCTTTCTACGATGTCATCATCAAGGATCTGATTCCGATGGTAGATAAGAAGTTCCGCACCTATACCGACAGAGAGCATCGTGCGATGGCTGGTTTGTCGTGGGGTGGTTGCCAGACTTTCAATACTGTATTGAACAATATGGATAAGTTCTCTGCGTTTGGAACTTTCAGTGGAGCGATTTTCGGAGTGGATATCAAGACTTGCTTCAATGGTGTGTTTGCCGATGCCAATAAGTTCAACAGCCAGATTAACTATATGTTTATGGGCTGCGGTACCGAGGAGAACTTCGGCACCGGTAAGATGGTGCAGCAGTTGAAGGATTTGGGCATCAAGCTTGATTTCTATCAGTCTCAGGGTACAGCTCATGAGTGGCTTACCTGGCGCAGATGTTTCAAGGAATTTGTTCCACATCTGTTTAGAAATAAGTAATTGATTCCTCTTTCTAATTTATTATTCCCGAAACTATCTGATGGTTTCGGGATTTTTTTATATATACGCTCAGGAATGTCCCCCAACTTGTTTTTGCATGAAACATGAGTGGCAACAAAAAAAATGACTAAGAGAAAAACTAGTCAACAAAAAGTATGACTAAGTTTTAGCTAGTCAACTGGTTTTATAAATAAGTATTAACCGAGTCAACTCGTCTTATAAATAAGATAAAAAGTGGTTAACCAAAATCGTTAAACCACAACGAAAATGTTTCTAGAGTTAGTAGAAAGTAATTCCTTTAAGGGAAGAGTTATTTCGAACTGTATGGTTAAAAACGGGCTGAAAGCCCAAAAAGGGTGTGCCATAAGTCCATAACGCACTCTTTTTTAGTTTTTCAAGAACACAAGTCCGCCAGGCATCCCGCCGGATTTCAAGTCCGCCAGGATGCCTGGCGGGCTTACGCTCTTGGAGACACATGGTACTTTGGGGCTTTTAGCCCGTCCTCGACTGCCATTATCTGAACTTATGACACGCCCTCTCAGCCCTTTCAGGGCGTATTGGGTAATTTCAACCGTTATTTTCTGTTTCAATTTGTTTCTTTTTAGACAAATATTATATGTCGAAAAGTATTTGATACATAAAATAAACTCGTATATAAAAAAAAATATTAATTTTGCAGCGACTTAGTTAATAAATGCTGCATTAGCAAAAAGTCAGTATGAAGATAGAAAACAATTAATAAATATAAATTTTAACCTATTTTCTTATGAGGAACTTAAGAAAGATTGAAAAGCCGTTAGCGTTGCTATCCTTTCTCTGTTTATTCCCTGCAGGAATGTCGGCTCAGAGTATTGTAAAAGGAGTAGTTACAGACACAAGTGGTGAACCTGTCATTGGTGCTACAGTGAAAGCTGCAGGCAGCAAGAAGGGTGTGGTTACCGATTTGGATGGTAAGTTTAGCATTGATGCTGCGCCAAACGCAACATTAACCATTACTTATATAGGAATGGAGCCAAAGACCGTCAAGGCTGAGGCGGGCAAAACCCTTACTATCTCATTAAAGGATGATGCCAAGGTAATTGATGACGTTGTGGTTATCGGTTATGGTGTTCAGAAAAAGAGCGACTTGACTGGTGCCGTTGCATCTATCAAGAGTGATGACATCAAGGGCTTGTCTACAACAGATGCTGGTGCTGCCCTCCAGGGCAAGGCTGCCGGTGTACAGATCATCAACTCGGGTGGTCCAGGTGAGGCTGCCGATATCCGTGTGCGTGGTTATTCTTCTAACAGTGGAAATATCAGTCCATTGCTCATTGTTGATGGTTTGAAGGTGGACAATATCCAGTATCTTGATCCATCTATGATTCAGAGCATGGAGGTATTGAAGGATGCCGCTTCTGCTGCCATCTATGGTGCGCAGGCTGGTAATGGTGTCATCATCATCACTACCAAGAGTGGTGCTGCCAATGGCGGTAAGGCTGAGATTTCTTATAGCAGCAAGTTTACCATCCAGTCTATTGGTAGAAAGGCTAAGCTCTTCGACGCTCCAGAGTATATTTCATACCATAAGTACTTGGGCGACTTGACGGATGATAAGTTGAAGGCAGAGGGATATAATGGAGAGAACACCGACTGGTATGATGAGGCTTTTGAAAATAGTTTGGCTCATCAGCACAGCCTTACCATCCAGGCTAGCAATGGTAAGGGTCGTTTCCTTGCCAACTTGAATATCCTCAATAACAATGGTATCGTCAAGGGAGACAAGGATATTTACAAGCGTTTTACAGGTCAGATTAATGCAGACTACGATGTATATAAGTGGTTGAACATCTCGACAAACACCTCTTTCGAGAAGTGGAAGACCAAGGGTGTGAACAAAGGTTATGGTTCTGTGTTGAACTCTGTTGTTTCTGTAGATCCATTGACACCTTGCTACGTAAGCGACCCTGCTAAGTTGCCAACCAATATTTATAACGCTTATCAGAATGGCGCCCCTGTGATGAGAGATGCTGACCATAATAATGATTTCTATGGTACATCTCACTATGTAGAGGATGCTACTGGTAACCCATTGGCACAGCGCGACCGCGTGGGCTCCTACAACCAGGGTATCAATGTACGTGGTACCGTTGCTGCCAACCTCAAGCCATTCAAGGGCTTTACCTATACATCTCGTTTGGGTTACCGCATCACGCAGAGCAACTACCACAACTATGAGCAGCCATATTTCATCAATACACTCTCCAACTCCTCACAGTACAAGATTGAGGCTCGTACCAACAATGGTCTTTACTATCAGTGGGAGAACTTTGCAAACTATTTGAATACATTTGGCAAGCATACTGTAGGAGCCATGGTGGGTATGTCGTTCACCAAGAACCATTGGGACAACGCTTCCATAGGATCTGAGGGTACGGATATTCTTTCAAACTATGCTCCTAACTATCGTTACATCGACTATTTGCTCGCTGATGCTACAAAGAGCGTAGGCAATGCTCCTAACGACGCTACAGAACTTTCATACTTCGGTCGTTTGTCTTATAGCTACGACAACCGTTATTTCTTGCAGTTCAACTTCCGTCGTGATGCATTTGATTCTTCCAAGCTTTCAAAAGATGCTAGATGGGGTAACTTCCCTTCTGTTTCTGCCGGTTGGAGCATTAGTAACGAAAAGTTCTTTAAGGACCATATCAGCCGTGATGCTGTTTCCTTCTTGAAGCTTCGTGGATCTTGGGGTAAGAATGGTAACGTCAATGTATTGAGTGGTTACAAGTATGCTTCTCCTATTGCCATGAACCAGAGCTTCTATCAGTACAATCCATCTGTCGGTGATGGTAAGTTGTCTTATGGTTCTAAGCCAACAGGTTTGGCAAATCCAGATTTGACATGGGAAACTTCAGAGCAGGTGGACTTGGGTCTTGATGCTCGTTTCTTGAACGACCGCTTGACATTCTCTCTCGACTGGTATCGCAAGAACACCAAGGACCTCTTGGTAGAAATCAACCCTCTTCCTGAAATTGGTGTCAGTAAATATACAGTCAACTCAGGTAAGGTGCTCAACACAGGTTTCGACTTTGAGTTAGGTTGGAAGGATCATATCAATGACTTCAAGTACTCTGTGTCTTTCAACGGTTCTACCTTGAAGAATGAGGTAAAGGATCTTACTTCATTTATCAGCCGTATCGAGGGTATAGGTATCGATGGATTCAACAGCCGTTTGAAGCCAACCTTCGAGGTAGGTCACTCCATTTGGTACTTCCGTGGTTATAAGTATGCTGGTGTAGCTGAGGATGGTAGTGCTTTGTATTATGACAAGGATGGTAACACCACCAACGCTCCAACTGATAACGATAAGCAGGATTTGGGTGTAGGTATTCCTAAGTTTACTTATGGTATCACCCTCAATGCAGAGTATAAGGGCTTCGACTTGACCGTCTTTGGTACAGGTGCAGCCGGCAACAAGATTTATAACTTGATGGTATCTGCCGACCGTCCTCTCTTGAATGGTATCGATGAATATTGGAAAAATTCTTGGACAGAGGGCAATACTGGCGCAAAGTATCCTGATATGAAGAAGGTGGCAACCGACTGGACATTCTTCAGCTCTTCAGCAGCTGTGTTCAGTGGCTCTTACTTCAAGATCAAGCAGATTCAGCTGGGTTACACTTTGCCACGTGTTATCACAAGCAAGATTGGTATCAACGGTGTACGTGTATATTGCTCATTGGATGACTTCTTCACTATCACCAAGTATCCTGGAGCCGACCCTGAGACAGCTTCTATGAACAGTGCTCAGTCTCGTGGTTTTGATAATGGTACTTATCCAACTTCTAAGAAGATGGTATTTGGTATCAATGTAACATTCTAATTATTTAAATGATATAGAAATGAAAAAGTATTTATTATATTCTAGTATATTAGCCCTTGCGTTGACAGGATCAGTATCTTTTACTTCCTGTGAGAGTCAGCTCGATATTGAGCAGAAGGGTGCTACTTGGGAGGATCAGTTCTATAAGACTGATGCCGATGCAGAGGCTGCTTTGGTGGCAGCCTACGAAGGCTTTATGTGTAATGTAGTAGGGCGCCAGCCGGACTTCCAGGGAAGTATGGGTATCTATACTCCTCACAAGTTGATTTTGAACATGTGTGGTGATGATGTTTACTATGCCAGTGGTAACTATGGAGACCATGAGGACGCTGGTTGCCTCAATGAGTTCCGCTATGATACTGATGCCTTGGTTCCAAAGTTGATGTACTCAGGCCTCTATTCTTCGGTGTATACTTGCAACTTGGTCATTAACAAGTTTGCTAATCCAGATACACCAGTCAAGAAGCGTTGTGTGGCTGAGGCTCGTGTGCTTCGTGCTTACGACTACTTCTTGTTGGCAAACTTCTGGGGCACTCCACCATTTGTATTGCATTCTTTGTCAGCTCAAGATCTTCCGTTCAATAGCGACAAGGATCCTGAGCATCCTATGACCCACGAACAGTTGATAGAGTGGGTTGCTTCTGAATGTGAGGAAGCTGCGGCCGATCTTGATGAGCGCAAGAGCAAGGATGACAAGGATGGTGCTGTAAAGGTAACCAAGGGCTTTGCTAATGCATTGGCTGGTAAGGCTTACCTCTTCGCTGGCAAGTATGAACAGGCTAAGACTGCCCTCAAGAAGGTTATCGACTCTGGCAAGTATGCCCTTGTTCCAGGCGACAAGTATATGGACAACTTCCATATTGAGGGTGATGGCGACGAGGAGAAAGTCTTCGAAATCAACTTTGAGTATAATGCAGGTAAAGGTGCGTGGAGTGGCATGATTCAGCGTTCTAGCTGGATGGAGTCTAATGCCATGAACTGGCGTGCTGGTAACTTCGTGGTTTCTCCACAGTCCGTATATAGTGGTATCGATGGTTGGGGTGGCTTAGGTGTACCTCAGTGGTTTGGTGATGAGTTCCATGAGAATGATGGTGATTCTTATCGTTTCAAGGCTACCTTGAAGCACATTGATGATGCCGTTTATAATATGAAATATGCTAAGGAAAAGTTAAACAAAATGACTCCAGAGCAGAAGAAAACCAGCAAGGAAGTGGGCATCAAGGACCAGGTTCAGGGACTTTATGGTAACTCTACTTGGTTGGCATTCAAGACTGTGATGCGTGCAGCTGACTCAGATGGTAAGAAATATGGTGACAACATCCGCTTGAACAACTATCTCGTGATGCGTTATGCCGAGGTTCTTTTGAACTATGCCGAGGCTTGTCTCCAGACTGGCGATCAGGGTGAGGCAAAGAAGTATATTAATGCCATTCAGGAGCGTGCAGGCTCCAAGACCATCAGTGCCTCAGTAGATATGGACGTTCTCAAGAAGGAGAAATCATACGAGTTGTGGATGGAAGGTTGTCGTTGGTTCGACATCAAGAGATGGAAGGATGCCACTGCCATCAATCGCATCAAGAATGCGGGTACCGATGTACCTCACCTCTTTGACAAGTTGTTCCGCGCACCTCAGGCTTCTGACGAGAAGGTGCACTGGGAGCATGGCACAGAGGCAAATAGCCGCTTCTATACAGTTTCTTCTCATGCAGCAAAGGATGCTGGTTTCACTGTTGGTTACCAAGAGGGAAAACATGATTACTTCCCTTATCCACAAACAGTGAAGAACATGAACCCTAACCTGGTTCAGAATCCTGGTTGGTAATCATGAAGTTGTTTTGTAAATAAAACGTTTTAAGTTTAAAGAACTATAGATTAGTTTGATAATTAGGGGGTGTTTTGAAAAGAAGCACTCCCTTTTTCTTCTTTAAAGGAATTTGCGTATGAAAACATGGATGTGTGCAATGTTGATGACAATGGCGGTAGGAACATCAGCCCAAAACCCGATTATCAGCGGACAGTATTCTGCTGATCCAACGGCTCGCGTATTCAACGGGAAGATGTATCTTTATCCTTCTCATGACATTCAGAGTCCTATCGAGAAACTGAAGGAATGGTTCTGTATGGCAGATTATCACGTTTTCTCTTCTACCAATCTTACTGAATGGCTGGATCATGGAGTCATCGTTTCGCAGGACAAAGTACCTTGGGTACAGGACGGCAGTTATACGATGTGGGCTCCTGACTGTGTAGAGAAAGATGGAAAATATTACTTCTATTTCCCTGCCGCTCCGAAAGGGGAGGAGAAGGGATTCGGAATAGGTGTGGCTGTTGCCGACCATCCGGAAGGACCATTTATGCCGATGTGGAAACCCATAGAGGGGGTTCATGGTATAGACCCTTGCGTGTTGATAGATAAAGACGGACAGGCTTATCTCTACTGGGCTGGAGCTGGTTTGCACATGGCTAAGCTGAAACCAAACATGACGGAACTTGCCTCGGAACCAAAACTGGTAGAGGGGTTGCCTGAGGGATTCAAGGAAGGACCGTTTGCCTTCGAGCGTAACGGCAAGTATTATTTCACCTTCCCTTGGGTACGTGAAAAGGATGGAACCGAAACGCTGGCTTATGCCATGGCTGACCATCCGATGGGACCTTTCACATTCAAGGGCATCATCATGGATGAGTCGCCTACGAAGTGTTGGACCAATCATCATAGCATCGTGGAATATCAGGGACAGTGGTATCTCTTCTATCATCATAATGATTATTCGCCTAAGTTTGACAAGAATCGCTCGGTGCGAATCGACTCTCTGAACTTCAATCCTGACGGAACGATACAGAAGGTGATACCTACACTAAGAGGTGTGGGATTGACGAAGGCACGTTCGCATATTCAGATTGACCGTTATTCTGCGCTGCAAGGCAAGGGTATCGGTATTGAATATCTGGATAAAAACAATTGTTTTGCCGGATGGAAGACTCTCTTCTCTAAATCGAATACTGCTCTTATATATAATAAGGTGGATTTCGGTAATGAGAAGGTGGAAGAAATCACCGTTCGTGCCAAGTCTTCAAAGGGCGGTGTGCTCGTAGTCAGAGCCGATGGCAAGAAGGGCAATATCATCGCTAAGGTGAAGATTCCGAAGTCGGCAGCCTGGAAGAATGTCCGTGCCCAGGTACTCCATGCTCCTCTGGGCGTTCATGCTCTCCATGTATCCTTGCAGAGTGGAGCCGATGTTGAGGTAGACTGGCTGGGCTTTGATGCGTTGCCTTGGGAAAAGGGAGCTTTCGAAACTCATCAGTATCGCAATCTCTTTGCCGAAATGGGCTATAAGCAGGCTGATATTGACAGGAAGGTAAACGAAGTATTCAATGATGTATTCTATGGTAAGAACAAGGTTTATTTCGAAGTAGGCGATTCCATGGGATATGTCAGCGATGTGAAGAACAATGATGTGAGAACCGAGGGCATGTCGTATGGAATGATGGCTGCCGTGCAGTTTGATAAGAAGGATATCTTCGACCGCCTCTGGCGATGGAGCAAAAGATACATGCAGCATCAGGAAGGGCCTTATAAGGGCTATTTCGCATGGAGCTGCAAGACTGATGGAACGAGAAATGCGCAGGGAGCCGCATCGGATGGTGAACTCTATTTCGTAACTTCGCTCATCTTTGCATCCAACCGATGGGGCAATGATACGGGCATCAACTATCTGAAGGAAGCGCAGAGTATTCTGGATAGCAGCATGCAGAAGGCGGGAATGGACCGCACAGCTCCGCTCATCAATCTCGAACATCAGCTCATCACCTTTACGCCCGATCATTGGGGTGGGAAGTTTACCGATCCTTCTTACCATCTCCCTGCCTTTTACGAGGTTTGGGCTAAATGGGCTAACGATGGACGTTCTCAGTTCTGGAAGGAGTGTGCCGAGAAAAGCCGTGAGTTCCTGCATAAGTGCATCAATGAGAAGACGGGCTTGAACCCGGACTATTGCAACTATGATGGCAGTCTGATGAAGACCGGTCAGTTGTTGGGTGATGCTTTCCGTTATGACTCATGGCGAGTGCCTATGAACATAGCGCTCGATTATTCCTGGGCTTGTAAGGATAAGGAGTGGCAGCAGAAATATGCCAATACGCTGCAGAACTTCCTGTATAGTCAGGGTATAGATTCTTTCCTGGACCAGTATAATGTAGATGGAACGATGGTAGAAGATATTCTGCCGGCAGGTACAGCTCCTAAGGCACTCCGCCATTCCATCGGTTTTGTTGCCACTTCGGCTGCGGCTTCATTGGTCAGCAATCATGTGAAGGGCAGGGAATTCGTCAGTCATTTCTGGAATGCCAAGCATGAGCCAGATAAAGAAGGCTTCTTCGATGGCTACTACGACGGACTGTTGCGTCTCTTCGCCTTCATGCATCTGAGTGGCCGTTATCAGATTATCGAACCTCAAAAATAAAAAGAATAGTCTATGAACAACTTTTTCAATAAAATAGTTAGATTGTTTTGTTTATGTGTATTCCTTTTTGGGCATTCCTCTGCGGATGCCCAAAATAAGGAATTACCTGCAGACATCAATCCTTATTTCGGACCAGTCGGCAAGCAGGCTATCATGCCTAATGCGGCTGGCTTTATTCAGAGATGGTTGCTCTTGGAGCCAATCTCTGTGCCGGTCAAGAGCAATGTCGTTTTTACAGATTCTTATCTGAAGGAGATATTCCATACGCAGTATTTCCCTAAACAGATGGAAACAGTACCTAAGAATGGAGCCGTCGTGAAGGTGGGCAAGGAAAAACTGAAATGGCATGCGCTGGACAGTAAACTGTTTAATGTCAAGCTCTTCCGTTTCGCTACTTCGTTTAAGAAGTCCAAGTATGGTGTCTTGTTCTGGGCGGTTACCATTATCGATTGTCCTGAGGAGATGAAAGACGTCCGCTTGTCTGTTGGCTCGAATGGTGCTTCCATGTGGTGGCTCAATGGTGAGGAGGCGGTGATGCTCGAAGGCGACCGAAGAATGGTTCGCGATGATGTGGTTTCTAAGAAGCTTACCTTGAAGAAAGGTAGAAATATCCTTCGTGGTGCAGTCATCAATGGCCCTGGCATGAGTGACTTCTGTGTCCGATTCATCGACGGACAGGGCAAGCCTGCCAGAAACCTGTCTATTCACGTGAAGTAGTGCAATCAATAAAGAAAGTTATGAAACAGAACAATATATTTTTCAGATATTTTAGCCCGGTTGCTGCTCAGCAGAAACTTTATGTCGCTGCTTTGGTTGCCTTGTTGTCTTCTTCTGCTTACGAGGCAGAAGCCCAGGTTGGCGAACCTTTCATTCATGACCCTTCTACCATTGCCCTGTGTGATGGAAAGTATTATACCTTTGGAACGGGTGAAGGTGGAATCTGGTCGGAGGATGGCTGGACCTGGCAGGGTGGTGCTGTTCGTCCCGGCAGAGGAGCGGCTCCTGATGTGTTGAAGATTGGCGACCGTTATCTTGTAGCCTACAGTGCTACGGGTGGTGGATTGGGGGGCAGTCATCGCGGTGATGTCCTGACGATGTGGAACAAAACGCTCGATCCGAAATCGCCTGATTTCAAATATACTGAACCGGTGGTGGTAGCTTCTTCATTGGATGATGAAGACTGTGATGCCATTGATGCGGGCTTGTTGCTCGACCCTACTACCGGCAGACTTTGGCTCAGCTATGGTACCTATTTCGGATTTATCCGTCTGGTAGAACTTGATCCGAAGACAGGTAAGCGGATGGAGGGCAACGAACCCGTCAATATCGCCATCGACTGCGAAGCTACTGATTTGATTTACCGCAACGGCTGGTATTATCTTCTTGGCACTCATGGCACCTGTTGCGATGGTCCTAATTCTACCTACAATATCGTGGTGGGACGTTCGCGAAAGATAACCGGTCCATACGTAGATAATGTGGGCAGAGAGATGTTGCAAGGCGGTGGAAAGATGGTGATTGCAGCCAATAATCTGAAGACGGGTCCCGGTCACTTCGGACGCTATATTGAGGAAGAAGGTGTAGAAAAGATGTCGTTCCACTATGAGTCTGATTTCAGACAGGGAGGACGAAGCGTATTGGCTATCCGTCCTTTGTTGTGGAAGAACAACTGGCCTGTGGCTGGTGATGAATTTCATGCCGGAACCTACGAGATAGAATCGGAACGAAGAGGCTATGCCCTGGAGATTGCCGTAGATTTCGTGAGAATGCAACGTGATATCGAACCTTTCTGGATTAAGCCAACCAAGCCTCTGAAGAATATCGAACCTCAGACCTTGAAGGAGGTAGAAGCAGAATGGCCTAAGGGAGAAGTAAAGGTGAGAATGAACGATTACATGTTCCGTCCTCATCAGAAGTGGAGTATCATGCCTGCTGGAAAGGGTGGTTATCTGGGTGGTCCTTATTATAAGATCTGCATAGAAGGCACTACTCGCTATCTTACCGCAACCGCTCAGCATGATGTCATTGCCAAACCTGAGTTTACGGGTGAAGATGCCCAGCTTTGGCGCATCGAGCAACTTACCGATGGCACCTATCGCATCATGCCAAAGGCTGTGCCAGGCACAGAAGAGAAACTGGCATTGGTTTCGCTCGGCGACTGTACTCCAGGCTTGGCTCCCTTCGATTTCAAAAGCGACAATTCTAAATGGAATTTCAGACAACAATAAATTCATGATGAATCCCAATTTAATATACTAATAGCTTAATAGTAATTACAATGAACAAGAAAGTTATATACGCAGCTTTGATGTTTGTGCTGACTATGTCCTCCAGCAAAGCCTCAGCGCAGCAGTTGCCTTATCAGAATCCAGCCCTCTCGGCTCATGAGAGAGCGGTAGATTTGTGTGGACGTCTCACGCTGGAAGAGAAAGCTTCTCTGATGCTGGATGATTCGCCGGCTATCCCACGATTGGGAATCAAGAGATTCCAGTGGTGGAGCGAGGCACTGCATGGTGTGGCGAACATGGGAGATGTAACAGTTTTTCCGGAACCTATCGGAATGGCAGCTTCGTTTAACGACAGAATGGTGTATAGAGTTTTTGATGCAACATCTGATGAGATGCGTGCCAAATGGAATGAACTGCAGCAGAAGGGAGGAGATGTAACCCGTTTCCATGCTTTATCTGTCTGGACTCCAAACGTGAATATCTTCCGTGATCCTCGCTGGGGACGTGGACAGGAAACCTATGGTGAGGATCCTTATCTTACCAGTAGGATGGGATGTGCCGTGGTGCGCGGATTGCAGGGACCTGAAGATACGAAATACCGCAAACTCTGGGCTTGTGCCAAGCACTATGCAATTCATAGCGGACCAGAATGGGCTCGCCATACAGACAATATTACCGATGTTACACCGCGCGACCTTTGGGAAACTTATATGCCTGCCTTCAAATCACTGGTGCAGGATGCCAAGGTGCGCGAGGTGATGTGTGCCTATCAGCGTTGGGATGATGAACCATGCTGCGGCAACACCCGCCTTTTGCAGCAGATTCTCAGGGATGAGTGGGGATTCAAGTACCTGGTAGTTTCCGACTGTGGTGCTGTTACTGATTTCTGGTCCAGCCATAAAGTTTCTAGTAATGCCAGAAATGCGGCTGCCAAGGGCGTTCTGGCTGGTACAGATGTGGAGTGTGGATATAATTATGCATATAAGTCTGTGCCTGAGGCTGTGAAGTATGGTGCCTTGACTGAAGATGAAGTTGATAAGCATGTGATTCGTCTGCTCGAAGGTCGTTTCGATTTGGGCGAGATGGATGACAACAAGATCGTATCATGGTCGAAGATTCCAGTATCGGTGCTTTGCAGTAAGGCGCATCGCCAGCTCTCGCTCGATATGGCTCTGCAGACCATGACGCTGCTCCAAAACAATAATGAGGTTTTGCCTCTCAATAAAAAAGTAAAGAAGATTGCTTTCATCGGACCGAATGTGGATAACGAACCGATGATGTGGGGAAACTATAATGGTACTCCACGACAGACAATTACCATCCTGGATGGTATCAGAAGTCGTTTGAAGAAAAACCAGGTTGTCACCTTTAATGGATGCGACTTGGTGAACGACCAAGTTTTGAATTCTTACTTCGACCAGTGTAGCATGGATGGCAAGATGGGCTTTAAGGGCACTTTCTGGAACAATCGCAAGATGGAAGGCAAGCCTGTTGTCATCACCCAGGAGAAGAATCCTGTGCAGGTAACGACCTATGGTCAGCACTCCTTCGCTCCTAATGTGAAGCTGGTGGGCTTCTCTGCAAAATATGAAACCGTGTTCCGTCCTAAGCAGACAGACAAGGTGTTGCTCGACGTGGCTGGTTGCGGTCACTACGAGGTTTATCTGAATGGTGAGAAGAAGGCAGAGCATTCTATCTGGCGCACTACCGAGAGTCGTATCGAGTTCCAAGCCGAGAAGGGCAAGGAGTATAAGATAGAGATTCGCTATCACGAGATGCCTAACTATAATGCGGACATGAAGTTCAATATCGGGCATGAGAATCCTATCGACTATCAGGCTTCGCTCAAGCAGTTGAAGGATTGCGAGACAGTAGTCTTCGTAGGTGGCATCTCTCCACAGTTGGAAGGTGAGGAAATGCCTATCGAGATTTCTGGCTTCAAGGGTGGTGACCGCACCAACATCGAATTGCCTAAGGTTCAGCGCAATTTTCTGAAGGCTTTGAAGGAGGCGGGCAAAAAGGTTGTCTTTGTCAACTGTTCGGGTTCGGCTATCGCCTTGACTCCAGAGACAGAGAGTTGCGATGCCATTCTCCAGGCCTGGTATCCTGGTCAGGAAGGTGGAGAGGCAGTGGCTCGTGTACTCTTCGGGGAGTATAATCCTGCCGGCAAGTTGCCTATTACGTTCTATAAGAATTCAGAGCAGTTGCCTGATTTCAAGGATTACAGCATGAAGGGCAGAACCTATCGCTATATGAACGATGCGCTCTTCCCATTCGGTTATGGTTTAAGCTACACTTCTTTCCGTATGGGTGATGCTACACTTTCCAACTCTATCCTGAAGAAGGGTGAAAAGATTACGCTGAAGGTACCGGTAAGCAATGTAGGAAAGAAGGATGGAACCGAGGTGGTGCAGGTGTATGTGAAGGATCCTGCCGATACCGAAGGACCATTGAAGAGCTTGAAGGCTTTCGAGAGAGTGGAGGTGAAGGCTGGAAAGACTGCTGAGGCTGTCATCACGCTGGATAGCAGAAACTTCGAACTCTTCGATGCTGCAACCAATACCGTCCGTGCCAAGGCAGGTAACTATGAGGTATATTATGGCAATAGCTCGGCAGATAAGGACTTGAAGAAGATAATGGTAAATTATGAATATTAAGAAAAATCTGACCAAGAAGGCAGGCTTGAAAGTATTGTAAATTGAAAGAACTTTAAGTATCATGTTGTTTCTTTGTGCCTTGGCCATTTCAGTCAAGGCACAAAGTCCTACTCAAAACTATGTGCTGAGTAAGGACGTGCTTGATGTCGATGGAACTCACGCCATAACGACTGTTACGTATTATGATGGTTTGGGTTAAGAATTCTTTAATGAGCTTGTTAAAGGGGAAAATTAAATTATCGAAGGCAATTTATCAACTTAGACCATTAGAATAATGAAAAATTTAATTGTGTTTATGCTGTTATTTTGTATGTTTTCTTGTACACAGGAGAGAAGAGAACGACATATGGTTTCTTTTATAGTTAAAGACTTGGAAAGATATCCAATGGGTAAGAATTCTTATTTGATTGTAAAATCTAAAGATGTACCAATATGGTATAATCGCATTAAAGGTTCATATTGGGTAGGTCCTTTTTATGAGGATTTGATACAATCTCCTTTTGGATTTTCTATTTCCAGTGGATATATGTATAAAGTTGCAGCTAGTGAGAATGTATATATGTTTGATAAACATATGAAAAGCAAAGATACTATCTCGATTTGTTATGCTGTTCGGGATTCTGTACCAATTGTTAATTCTGAAAATGCTAGTGATACGATGTTTATAAATAAAACTCCATTTATTAATTATACCAAAAGAGCAAGGATGTATAAAAGACATCGAGATAGTATTTGGGTTAATTATCAACCAGATACGCTTGTAATGCCTAAAATTAAACGAGATACATTAATAGAAAAATAATATAGTTTATCGTCTTATGAAAAGATTTATAATACTTGTAGTATTCAAGGATGGAGCGAATGCGGACGTGGAGTATTTCTATGATGCAAATGGCGCATTGGTCAAGGACTTGAACAAGGGCATCAGCAATATAGAGTATGATGTCCTTGGCAACATGAAGTGCATCACTTTCAGCAATGGCTTCAAGACGAAATATATCTATGATGCAGCAGGCAATAAACTGCGAACCACTCATGAGTCAGTCGTGGCAAACACGACTGATTACATTGGCAACTTCGTGCTCGAAGATGGAAAGCTATCTAAGTATCTCTTCGATGGTGGCTATTGTTCCTTTGACAATAGCCAGAATCCTACGTTCCATTATTACGAGAAAGACCATCTTGGAAGTATAAGGATGGTGGTGAATGAGAATGGCACGATAGAGCAAGTGAATCATTACTATCCTTTCGGTGGAGTATATGGTGATTTATCGTACAATGCAGAAATCCAGAAAAGCAAATACATAGGTAAAGAGTTCGACCACATGCATGGCTTGGATTTGTATGACCATGGGGCAAGAATGTATGATGCTGCCAAGGTGGCTTGGGATAGAGTGGATAGACATGGTGAAAAGTATACTCAACTTAGTCCGTATCTATATTGTGGAAATAATTCTCTCGTAAATGTTGATGCAGATGGCAAAAGAATAAAAACTATTTATTTCAAAGATAAAGAGGATCCTCAATGGTATAGAAGTTCAAAGTCTTTTTATTTGGCGATGATGCAGTTTGCGCAAACTGATTTTGGAAAACAAATATTGTCAGATTTTACTCCAAAAGGTTCATATTTCTTTGGGGTGAAAGGTAATGGAAAATATTCAAAATATGATTTAGAACTGCAAGAAATTGACATTACTGAACCTCAAAAGAAAACTGCATATTGGAGAGACATAAATGCTCAAACACAATTGTTAGAAACTGATCAGGGAAAGCCAAGATTTGTTGTTATCTTTGATGTTGATCGCCCTACAAATGAATTGATAAAAACAATAGCTCACGAATTGGCTGGTCATCTTTATAATTATGAAAGTGTTTTGAAACTTTATGAAGATACAAAAGATTTTCAAAAAGCTAATTTTGAATTTTTCAAAAAAAGCAGTAAACAAGAACATTTAGAGATGGAAAATAAGAAATACGAAAAAGTTAATCTCTATCAACAAGTTATGAATCAGATAGAACATTTTTTTAAGCATAAATGACATGAAACATATTATTTTTTATATTGTTGTTAGTATTTTGTTTGTAAGTGTATTCTCTTGTAAGCAGAGAAAAAATATGCAGTACTTACCATTTTTCTATATGAAGAATTATGAAGTGATGCATTCTAAAAAGTATATATCAATTCGAGAAAATGAATATAGTGACATTGATGATACTGGTTTTGTTTGGAATTTATACAACAGAAATGGAGAGTATTATCTTAAAGAATATGGTAAGTCTATGATTTTTATGACAACCAAAAGAGAAATTGATACAACATTTCTAATTGGTGGTCGTCAAAAACGAGTTGTATCAGCTAAACTTAATGATTCTCTATTTGTATCAGCTCTACATAATATTGCCATTTATGAAACAGTAGACTTAGAATTAGTTTACGATATCAAATATAATATCCAGCAAATTCGTTGCCAAACTTTGTGGGTGGATTATCTTCAAAAAGGAAGTAAACGTATAAATTATAAACCTTTGTATCTTCAAAAACCATATAAAAGGAATAATGTATCTTGTAAAGAATAGTCTTTAGATAGTTTTTTAGCAAATAAATTTAAGGTGTTATGAAGACAATATTATTTCTAAGTTTAGTGTTTGGGTGTAATTTGATTGCAAATGCCCATCAAACAGTAAAGTCAAGTGATATAGATAACTTGCACTTTGGCGATTTTATATTCGAAGATGGCAAACTGGATAAGTATCTCTTTGATGGTGGTTATTGTTCCTTCTACAATAGCCAGAATCCGACTTTCCATTATTACGAGAAGGACCATCTTGGCAGTGTAAGAATGGTTGTGAATGAGAATGGCACAATAGAGCAAGTGAATCATTATTATCAACTGGAGGGGTATATGGAGACTTGTCATATAATAGCGAATACCAAAAGAGCAAGTACATCGGCAAGGAGTTCGACCACATGCATGGGTTGGATTGGTATGACCATGGGGCTAGAATGTATGATGCGGCAAGATTGGCTTGGGATAGGATGGAGCCTTTGTATGACAAATATTACCCTCTTAATACTTATTTGTATAGTGGAAATAATCCGATTAATTCTATTGATGATGATGGTAATAGAATTATTGTGTGGTATAAAGACAAAATCGGAAATGATCAATCTTTCGTTTTTACAGGACAAGAAACGAAAGAATTACCGCAGAATCAATTTGTAAGGGACTTTATTCAGGCATATTTTTACAATATAAATAATGGTGGTGGTAAGGCAATGCTTGAAGCTGCAAAATCTCAGGTTGATTTTAATCTGTTTAATGCTTTAGATTTAAAAGAAAATGAGAGCTATTATCAAAATAATGGTCGCAAAGATAAATATGTAGTTTGGCAATCTCGTCAAGGACTTCTTTTAAGTAATGGAGATAAACAATCTGCTGCAACAATTTTGGAACATGAATTTGCTCATTACGTTGATGATGTGCTAAATCACAAAAATCATAAAGAAAGGGAACAAACTAAGGATTATCAATATGATAATAAAGAAGAAAAACGAGTTGTTACCGGATATGAAAGTTTAACAGCAAGAAAAAATAAAGAGGGAATTCGTAAAAATCATAAGGGGAAAAATTTTCCAACGAAGAACTCTTTTAGTATAAAATAAAAAAGCGTATGAAGAAATTATTTTTTTGCATATTTATGTTGACATCTTGTTCTTTAAAAAAGGACATTATGGTTTCTTACCTTTATGATGGGGTGGAGACTCCTTTTTCTGTCGAACCCAAAAAATTTGATTCAGATTTTCAACATTATAAAGTTGATATGTCTTATATACCTAAAAATGAGTTTGATAGTATTTATAATGGTTTTAAAAAAACAAATGATAAAAAGATAGAAGAATTTGATGTGCGTTTTAGCGTAAAAATTGGCAATGCTAAATATTATATTAATCGCTGGTTTGATGTTGTAAATGTTCATCATGATAGTATTTCTGTAAATCCGCGAGTCATATATCTGTTAAGACAATATTCTGGATTTTATAATTACATAGAATCAGAAGATTTAGTGTCTCCTGATATAAAATTATATGGTATTCCAAAAAATTACCAATATATGTATCCTTCTAAAAAAAGAGGTAAAAAAGTAATATTGTACCCTCAAAAGTGAATGGGTGAGTTTGAATTATTGTGAGAAGTAATACAATGCAGACTTGTATGGACTATATAATAATTGGTAGAGATGGAAAAAATAATAAAGTTTTTTGGGCGCACCAGTAAATTCCTGTGTCTATAATGTGGGATTATGGAGGTAATTTCGTATCCTTGCACCCGGAGTTGAGAAGAGTGGATAGAAGATTCAGGCGGTGGATAGAAAGCTACTTTCAAAAACGCCCTTCATCCTTCACCAATCAGGTATAAATATCTAATAGTTAGATGTTTATACGGGTGAAGGGTGTCGCTGACCCTTCACCACCCTTCACCACTCTTCACCAAAGGTGAAGTTGTACGACTATAAAGCTACGATTGTACAACTATAGGGTGTATAGTTGTACGACTAAACAGGTTATAGTTGTACGACTAAATGGGTTATAGTTGTACGACAACAAGGTGTTCCCACTAGGCTCGACTGAGGTGCTGACTGCAGTTAGCAGGTCTGCCGAGCCTAGTGGCAACGTTGGAGAAGTTACTTCCTTGCACCCGGAATGATACTTTCTCCAACCCGAGAAGATACTCTTTCCGACATGGTAAGAAGCTCTTTACAACTCGTAAAGATGCCTATCCCCCACTGGAAAAATATAGAGACTTACTTCCTAACCGATGGAAAAAGCAGTAGCAGCATTTGTTTAATCAGCTGTTACTGTTTTTTTGAATTATGCAAGGTATAAACGCGGAGCCGCTTACCACAGTATGCGAAAAGCCAGTTTAACCCTGTTTTAAACATCAGAAAAAGTCATTTTAAACATAGCAAAAATGCATTTTAAATATCGCAAAGAATCAAAAGGATATTGCCCAAAAATGAGTCCGATATTTGGGCACTCGTTGCCCGCGTTATGGGCAGTGGTTGCCCAGCACAGGGGCTGTCGATGCCCACTTGGTGGGCTACGGATGCCCGTGTAACGGGCACAGGCAGACCAACCGAAGGGCATAGAGGGACCATCTGATGAACTGAATTTTCCTGATTTCAATAGACACTTTTTTACTTTATAAACTAGAAAGGTAGACACTATCAATTTCATAAAACTGAAATAGTAGACGCATTAGCTAAAAGTGCAGTCAATGATACTTCTATGATACATCAATGAGACTTCTCGGCGCTAAAACAGAGAAGTCTCATTGTAGCTAATTCTTTATATAACAAGTGCTTAAGCCATATTTTTCAAACAAAAATGAGACTATGAGACTTTTTTCGCTAAAAAACTTTTTCACGTAAGCGATCGGCACCTATAAAAGATGAAAAACTCCCAAAAAGTTTGGAGATTTAACCAAAACACCTCATCTCATTTTATGACGCATCCTCTTCTTACTTGTTACATCCTATAAACTCTTTGATAAACGTTGATAAAGTGATAAAGTTCCCTTCAAGGTATTGGATACACAGATCAATACAGAATAAATCCCGAAATCGCTTGGCGGTTTCGGGATTTTTGCTTATCTTTGCCAACGTTAATGGTAAATAGTTGATAATATGGCAACGAAGTTATATCCAATAGGCATGCAGACCTTCTCTGAGATTCGAGAGGAGGACTTTCTCTATGTAGATAAGACGGAGTACATCTATCGTATGACTCATACGAGTGGAAAGTATTTCTTCTTGGCGCGTCCACGTCGTTTCGGAAAGTCACTCCTCGTCTCTACTATGCAGAGCTATTTCGAGGGAAAGAAGGAACTCTTTAAGGGGCTTGCCATCGAAAAGCTAGAAAAAAATTGGACGGAATATCCTGTGCTTCATTTTAGTTTGGCAGGTGGAAAGCACATGGAGAAAGACCAATTGGTGCGCTATCTCTTATATATATTAAAGGTAAATGAAGAAAAATTTGGCATCGTCAATGATTCTCCTGACCCGAATGTCCGTATGCTTAATTTAATAAAAACGGTATATGAGCAGACTGGGCAGAAGGTCGTTGTGCTCATCGATGAATACGATGCTCCTTTGCTTGATGTGGTGCATGAAGATACTAGCTTGGATATATTGAGAGAGATGATGCGCAATTTCTATAGTCCCCTAAAGGATAGCGACCGAATGCTGCGTTTCGTCTTCTTGACAGGCATTACCAAGTTCTCGCAGCTTAGTATCTTCAGTGAACTCAATAATATCACAAATGTGAGTATGGATACAGAATATGCTGGCATTTGCGGCATTACCAAGGTGGAACTTGTGACAGAAATGCATGAAGATATTCAGCAGATGGCAGATGTGTTGGGCTTGTCGTATGATAAAACTTTGGAAAAGTTGAAGGAAAATTATGATGGCTATCATTTCGCCTGGCCTTCTTCTGACATATTCAATCCATATAGCTTGCTCACTTGCTTTTCAAAGCGAAAGGTTGATTCCTATTGGTTTGGCTCAGGCACTCCTACCTATCTCCTTAATATGATGCGAAAATATGACTTTACACCGATTGACCTGGGTGAACAGATGGATGCATCAAAGGATGATTTCGATGCAGCCACTGAGACGATGACTACTATCATGCCTTTGCTTTATCAGAGTGGTTATATCACAATCAAGAATTATGATCCGGAAACGGAACTCTATACCTTGGCTCTGCCTAACAAAGAGGTGAGGATAGGTTTGTATCGCAGTATGTTGCCGCATTATTTGGCGGTAAAGTCTGCAATGTGCAATACGACCGTGGCCAAGATGTCGGCTCTTATCAATAAGGGTAATATGGATGGTGCTCTTCAGCTATTGAAAACGTTCTGGGAGACGGTACCTTATTGCGATAATACCGATTATGAGGGGCATTATCAGCAGACAATGTATATCATCTTTGCCCTGCTTACGAATTTCCGTATATTGGTGGAACAGCATACTTTCCGGGGAAGAACAGACATTACGATGGAAACAAAGGATACCATCTATGTGATAGAACTGAAATTTAATAAGTCGGCACAAGAGGCTCTTGACCAAATCAACAACAAGCATTATGCTGATGCTTTTGCCCTAAGAGGCAAAAACGTGGAAAAGATTGGTATGAACTTTATGATTGATGAAGATAAGACGATCGTATTGGATTGGTGGAAGTTTGGGGAGTAAGATAAACTTAATAAAGTTTTTGAAACATTCTATAAAGTCATTATGATTATTTTTTCGTAATTTTGCAGCATTAAACGAAAAAACAATCATAATGATGAATACAACGAAAATCTTGGCTCTCAGAAAGCCGTTACTGATAAGCGCATGCCTGCTTGCCATGCAGGGTGCTGCCTATGCACAGAACCCAATCGTACAAACACAGTTAACTACCGACCCGGCACCTCTGGTTGTCGGAGACCGTCTCTATGTATATACCGGTCATGATGAAGATAAGGCTGACTTCTTCTGGATGAACGAATGGCGTGTGTATTCCACCAAGGATATGGTGAACTGGACAGACCATGGTTCTCCGCTCGACCTCAGTTCTTTTTCCTGGGCAGACGACCGTGCCTGGGCAGCACAGACTATCGAACGTAATGGTAAGTATTACTGGTATATCTGTGCGCACTCTAAACTGACGGGCGGAATGGCTATCGGCGTAGCTGTGGCTGATTCTCCTACCGGTCCGTTCAAGGATGCGCTGGGCAAACCGCTTTTCGATAATGGAAGTTGGGACAATATCGACCCAACGGTTTGGATGGACGAAGATGGTCAGGCTTATCTTTATTGGGGTAATCCGCATCTTTACTATGCCAAACTGAATAAAGATATGATCAGCTTCAAGGGTGGTATAGATGCTAAGGCAGCTGTTGATAAAAAGCGTGAAGTGGGCAGAATCGTGATGACTGAGGAGGGATTCGGTTCGCCTGACGTGGAGAAGCGTGATTCTACCCGAAAATATAAAGATTGCTACACTGAGGGACCTTGGTTCATGAAGCGTGGCAAGAACTATTATATGCTTTATGCTGCAGGTGGAGTGCCTGAGCATATCGCTTATTCCATGAGCAAGAAGCCTTTCGGACCATGGAAGTATATGGGCGAAATCATGCCATTGGAAGATACGGGTTCCTTTACTAATCATTGCGGTGTTACCGACTTCAAGGGCAAGTCTTATTTCTTCTATCATACGGGTAAACTGGGAGGCGGATTCGGACGCAGTGTGGCTGTGGAAGAATTCAAATACAATGCCGACGGTACCTTCCCAATTATCCACCATACTCAGGAAGGAGTGGCTCCTATCGCAACCCTCAATCCTTACAAGCGTCAGGAGGCTGAAACCATCGCTTTCTCTAAGGGAGTGAAGTCGGAGCAGACCGATGATACGGGTGTTTATATCTCTGAAATTCATACAGGTGATTATTTCAAGGTACGTGAGGTGGATTTCGGAAATGAGAGTCCGGATGCATTTGCCATCTCAGCGGCGTGCTCTTCGCTTGGAGGTTCGCTGGAGGTTCATCTCGATAAGGAAGATGGCGAACTGATAGCTAAACTTGATGTTACCAAGACGGGTGGCTGGGAAAAGTGGAAGACTTTCTCGGCACAAATGCTAAAGAAAGTGACAGGAAAGCATGATATATACTTTGTGTTCAAGGGATTGAAGGGAAGCAAACTCTTCAATTTTGACTGGTGGAAGTTTGAGAAGAATTTCGCCAATCCTGTGGTTTGGGCTGATGTGCCTGATGTGGATGTAATCCGTGTGGGTGACAGCTTCTATATGGTAAGCACCACCATGCATCTGATGCCGGGTGCGCCTATCATGAAATCGAAGGATTTGGTGAACTGGGAAACCGTGAACTATATCTTCCCAAAACTTACCGATTCGCCTAAGTATGACATGAAGGAGGGTACGGTGTATGGTCGTGGTCAGTGGGCCACTTCGCTGCAGAATCATCGTGGCAAGTTCTATGCGCTTTTTGCTCCGAATGATAATCCCGGTGGAGAGACTTATATCTGCACCGCCGATGATATCGAGGGCAAATGGACTATCCACAGCCGTTTGCAGCATTTCCATGATGCCGCTCTCTTCTTCGATGACGACGATAAGGCATACGTGGTTTATGGAACGGGAGAGATGGTGCAGCTGAATGCAGACCTTACGGAAGTGGTGCCGGGCAGCCATCGTAAACTCTTTGAGCGTGATGCTGATGAAACAGGCTTGCTCGAAGGTTCCCGCATGATCAAGCACAACGGCAAGTATTATCTCCTGATGATTTCGTGGCCACAGGGACATCCTCGTCGTGAGGTTTGTTATCGTGCTGATAAAATAACGGGTCCTTACGAAAAGAAGGTGATTCTGGAAACGGAGTTTGCCGGATTCAACGGCGTGGGACAAGGTACGATTGTAGATGATAAGGATGGCAACTGGTATGGCATCGTATTCCAAGACCGTGGTGGTGTGGGCAGAGTGCTCACGCTGGAGCCATGTACCTGGAAGGACGGATGGCCTATGCTGACCGATGAGAAGGGCAATATTCCTGCCGAGATGCAGAAGCCTGTATTGGGATATGATGGTAAGGGACTCGTGTATAGCGACGATTTCTCGAAGGATAAACTGGAATTGCAGTGGCAGTGGAACCACAATCCTGTGGATAATGCCTGGTCGCTCACTGAGCGCAAGGGCTGGCTCCGCCTGAAGACTTCCCGCGTCGTTCCAAACATCTTCCTGGCTCCCAATACCATCAGTACTCGTACCGAAGGACCAACCTGCGAGGGAATCATCAAGATGGATGTGAGCAAGATGAAAGATGGCGATGTGGCTGGCTTGTCAGTCTTCCAGGGTGATGCAGCCCTGCTTTCTATCGTAAAGGAAGGCAAGAAACTCTTTGTGGTAGGTACCAAGGAGAGTGTAGCTTTGACTGAAAAGGAAAAGGCGGTGACCGATGTGAAGCGTGAGGAGGTGTATCGCCAGCCTTTGAATCTGAAGCAGGATAAGGCAACGAAATCAAGCATCATCTATCTGAAGATGAGTTGCGATTTCCGTCTTCATCAGGATCTCGCCACCTTATTATATAGTATAGACGGCAAGACCTGGATTCCTGCCATCAAGGATTTCAAGATGCAGTATGATTATCGCCGCCTCTTCATGGGTACCCGTATCGCCATCTACAATTATGCCACAAAGGCTGCTGGTGGATATGTGGATGTGGATAGTTTTGAGTATCAAAAACAGAATAGTAGTGAGAAATAGAATAATAGTGGGAACTATGGCTTTGGCGTTCCTTCTTCCGGTAAAGATGATGGCTAAGGCTAGCAGTTCTGATAATAGCACCCTACTTTGGTATAACGCCCCAGCCCAGCAGTGGCTGGAGGCTCTGCCTATCGGAAACTCTCATCTGGGAGGTATGGTGTATGGCGGAACCACGGACGAGAATATCCAGTTGAATGAGGAGACTTTCTGGAGTGGCGGTCCTCATAACAACAATAGCAAGAAATCCCTGGAGAATCTGCCAAAGGTGAGGGAACTCATCTTCAATGGCAGGGAAGAGGAGGCGGCTGCTCTCATCAATCAGACCTTCATCCCAGGTCCTCATGGCATGCGCTTCCTGCCGATGGCAAATCTGCATATCACCATGAAGAATCAGGGAAAGGCTGAGCAGTTTGTGCGCAACCTAGATTTGAAGAGGGCGATTGCCACGACTTCTTTCGTGATGGATGGCGTAAGATATACCCGTACTACCTTTGCTTCGCTGGCTGATGGCGTTATCGTTTGCCACATCAAGGCGAGTAGAAAGGGGGCTTTGAATATCGATGTTACCCTGGATTCGCCTTTTGAACATCAAGTTCAGAAAACGTCTTCAGGGATTATGCTGAAGGTGAAGGGACAAGACCAGGAAGGCATCAAGGCGGCTCTCGCTGCCGAATGTGTGGCGGATGTGAAGACGGATGGCACCGAGGCAACCATCATCGTGAGCGCTGCCACCAATTTTGTGAACTATCACGATGTGTCGGGCAATGCAGCCCAGCGCAATGCTGACTATATAAATAAGGTGAAACTGATGAGCTATGCACAGTTGAAGAAACGCCATGTGGAGGCTTACCAGAAGCAGTTCGCTACTTCTTCTCTGGTTCTGCCAACCGATATCAATGCTTCGTTACCTACCAATCAGCGCCTGGAGAAATTTGCAGGCAGCAAGGATATGGCGATGGTGGCACTGATGTATAACTATGGTCGCTATCTGCTCATCTCCTCTTCCCAGCCTGGTGGACAGGCGGCAAACCTGCAGGGCGTCTGGAACGACAGCAAAAATGCACCTTGGGACAGTAAATATACTATCAACATCAATACGGAGATGAACTACTGGCCTGCCGAGGTAACGAATCTCGGTAACACCACGGAGCCTCTGTATTCGCTGATTAAGGATTTGAGTGTAACGGGAGCACAGACGGCTAAGGAAATGTATGGCTGCCGTGGCTGGATGGCACATCATAACACTGATATCTGGCGCATAGCAGGTCCGGTGGACGGTGCGCAGTGGGGCATGTTTCCGAATGGCGGAGCCTGGCTCACCACCCATCTCTGGCAGCATTATCTCTATACGGGCGACAAGGCTTTCCTCAAGCAGTGGTATCCGGTAATAAAAGGTGCCGCTGAGTTCTATCTCGACTATATGCAGAAGTTGCCGGGCACCGAATGGAAGGTAACCGTGCCGTCGGTGAGTCCGGAACAGGGACCTATGGGTAAGAGAACTGCCGTAACGGCTGGTTGCACGATGGATAACCAGATAGCCTTCGATGCCTTGAGCAGTGCTGTGAAGGCTTCTGAGATATTGGGGGTTGATGAGGCTGAACGCAAGGCGATGCAGCAGCTGATTTCTCAGATTCCGCCAATGCAGATAGGAAAGTACGGACAGTTGCAGGAGTGGCTTGTGGATGCGGATGATCCGAAGAATGAGCATCGCCATATCTCGCATCTCTATGGATTGTATCCATCCAATCAGATTTCTCCTTTCTCTCATCCGGAACTGTTCCATGCCGCTGCCACCACTCTGAAGCATCGTGGCGACCAGGCTACGGGCTGGAGTCTGGGTTGGAAAACGAACTTCTGGGCACGTATGCTCGATGGCAATCATGCTTTCAGAATCATCAGTAATATGCTTCGCCTGTTGCCATCTGATGCGCAGGCAAAGGAATATCCTGATGGCAGAACCTATCCGAATCTCTTCGATGCCCATCCGCCATTCCAGATAGACGGCAACTTCGGAGTAACAGCCGGCATCGCAGAGATGCTCCTGCAGAGTCATGATGGAGCCGTGCATCTCTTGCCTGCCTTGCCTGATGCCTGGAACAAGGGAAGCGTAAAGGGACTTCGTGCCCGTGGCGGCTTTGTGGTGGATATGGACTGGAAGAATGGCAGACTGATGAAGGCGAAGATTCGCTCCACCATCGGAGGTGTGCTGCGTCTCCGCTCCTACGTTCCGCTGAAGGCGAAGAATCTGAAGAAGGCTGAAGGAACATGTCCCAATATCCTTTTTGCATCTGCAGAAGTGAAGCCTGTAATGGAACAGCATCGAATAGCAGAAGGAGTGAAGGCCCCTATTCCTGACGTATATGAATATGACTTGGAAACAGAACCAGGAAAGACTTATCTGATTAAATAATGTTCTAAAATTACATTTGTTGCCATAAAAGTATCATTTTGTCCACCTCTGTTTGGATAATTATTCGTACTTTTGTGGCAATATTTTTTATAATAATCTTTTAGACCTATCAATGAGAATGAAGAAAATTTTATTTGCAACCTGTTGCATCGCTTTTTTGAGCGGTTCTTTGGGAGCTGCGGCGCAGAAAAAATCTGCAGCCAAGAATGTTCTGACACAGACTTTGAAAGGGAAGTCTTGGTCGGCTGATAATGGTAATGGTACCTTTACAAACCCTTTGTTTTATGATGAGTTTTCTGACCCTGATATTATCAGAGTAGGGGAGGATTATTATCTGGCGGGTACCACGATGCACAGTGTGCCGGGACTGGTGGTTCTCCATTCCAAGGATCTCGTAAATTGGGAGTTCTCTTCCTATTGTTTCGACCGCTTTGATGATTCTGATGATTTCAATCTCCGCAATGGCAAGGAGGCTTACGGACAGGGTATCTGGGCGCCTGCCATCCGATATCATAACGGTAAGTTCTATATCTTCTCCAATATCAACGGGCATGGATTGCAGGTGTATATCTCGGATAGTGCCAAGGGTCCTTGGACGCATCACAAGATTAATGGCGATATCTACGACCTCTCTGTGCTCTTCGATGATGATGGCAAGATTTATGCCGTGCACAAGTATGGCAACGTGACCGTTACGGAGTTGAAGCCCGATTTGAGTGGTCCGGTAGAGGGCAGCAGCAAGGTGGTGATTCCGGAAGGCAATGCGATGGGGGAGGGACATCATGTGTATAAAATCAATGGTATGTACTATATCCTCTCTGCCGATTATTCACCGATGGGCCGCATGCAGTGTGCCCGAAGCAAGAGTATCTGGGGACCTTACGAAACCTGTGTGATCAGCGAACGCGAATCGTATGGTTATGCTGCTGGATGGAGCGTAGGTAACATGGGTATCGGTAGGCCGCTTCCTGAAGATGGATATCAATTTAAGAACAACAGACCGAATGGGGTGAACCTGGGGTGTGCTACCATTCATCAGGGGGGCATCGTCCAGGCTCCTGATGGCAAATGGTGGGGCGTATCGATGCTGGATTTCAATGCCGTGGGCAGAACGGTATGCCTTTCGCCTGTCACATGGGTGGATGGCTGGCCTTACTTCGGATTGGAGAAGAATCTGGGTCGCTCACCTCGAACCTGGTTCAAACCGAATGATGCGGTGAAGACACCACAGGCTCCATACGATAGATGTGATGATTTCTCGGGAAAGACTTTCAAGCCGGTTTGGCAGTGGAATCATAATCCGAACGACAAGATGTGGTCGCTGAACAAGGAGCGAAAAGGATGGCTCAGAATGCATTCTATGCCTGCCAAGCAGTTGCTCTGGGCAAAGAATTCGTTGACGCAACGTGCCATCGGTCCTGTATCTTATACATCTGTCAAGTTGGATGCATCCCGACTGAAGATGGGGGATGAGGCTGGACTTGGTGCTATGAATACGCCATACGCTTCATTGGGCGTGATGAAGACGGAAAAGGGATTAAGTCTGAGATGCTACGACCAGAATACCAACAAGGAGGTGCTGAAGCCGATTGCCAAGAATAAGGTGGTATGGTTGCGCCTTTGGGGTGATTATGATAAGAGTCTGCTGCAATATTCCTACTCTCTTGATGGAAAAACTTGGGAGAATATCGGAGAGCAGATGCTTTCTCCTTATCAGTTGAAGACCTTCCAGGGTGTGCGTGTAGCGCTGTATGCCTTTAACAAGACGGGAGTGAATGGAGGCGTGGCTGATTTTGATGACTTCAAGGTAGAGGAACCGATGGCTGACAGAACAGCTAATCTGCCTATAGGAAAGACCATCCGACTCTTTAATCTTGCTGATGGTAACCTGATGAATGCTACCGGTCATGGACTGATGCACAGCTCCAGGAATAAAAAGGAGATGAGCAATGGCGTGAAATTCATCATCGAAGACCGTGGACAGGGCAAGATTGCACTGAAAACTGCAGATGGACGATATGTATATATCGCAGGTGCTGGCTTGTCGGGCGATGTGCGTCTTACTTCTGATGCCTCTCATGCTGAGGAGTTTGTATGGCAGGATATGCTTTACAACCGCTGTATGCTTCTATCACTGAAGACCCTGCGGTATGTGGGCAAGCATCCTACCGACGGCAGTCCTTATTCTGCTGATTTCCAGGGCGCTGATGCCGGTATGAAGAATGGCTGTGTCTTCTCTTGGAAAGTGGTAGAGTAGGCTACTCGAAATAGAATGTCAATGCAATTATCTTACTATGAGCTCCTTTAGCTGCCAAGGCATAAGGGAGCTCATTCTTGTTTTTGATGTGCTCGGGATGTTTCTTATCGAAGGAATCTGTCAATCCATACATAAACTTGAGTTCCGGACGGAGCTTGAAAAATGGCATGTAGAAATCGCAGCCTACGCCCAGTTCGAGAAATATTTCCGATTTCTTGAGCTTGATGTAGTCTGACTTGCTGCTGTTGAGGTTCATCATCGGATTGATGCCCGCCATCACGTAAGGTCGGTGATTATTGAACCGCTCGGCTGCGAAAATCAGGTCCATAGCGGAAGAAATATAGGCAGTCTTCATCTCCTGATGCTGCACGATGGCATTTCCGGCACCATCTTTCTCCAAGAGGTTATAAAAGGTGAGGTGGCGAGTACCGAAGTACATGGCAGGGGCTATGCGGAACTGGAAGCTTCTGTTGAGACGGAATTCTCCTAGTACGCCAACGGTGAATCCCATATCCCAACGGTCTTGATCTACTGTGACATGAGAAGGCTGCTCGATACCGTTGACATCGATGTATTGGGTGATTCCGGTATTCTGGAATTCCATATCTTGTGCATGTGTTCCGATGAATACACCGAAATGGAATGGGCGCAGATCGGTATAAGGGCGATTCTCTACCGTCCTAAGCTGTGCCATGCCATTGATACCTGTATAGAAGGCTATTAGAGCCATCAGTATGATTCTCTTCATATTTGCTATTTGTTCTTCGTTATTATTAATAAACGGCAAGGTTGGCTTCTTATTGTACTAATTTATTTCGATAAAGTATAAATTGAGTAAAATCAAGAAAAAAGTCATACCTATTTGTAGGTATATCGAAAATAATTGTTATCTTTGCACCATCAAAAGTAGGTAATAACCTATCTCTAGATTAGCATAGATACAGAAACATTATTAACATTTTAAATATTTATAATTATGGCATACGTAATTGGTGACGATTGTATCGCTTGCGGTACATGTATTGACGAGTGTCCATCAGGTGCAATCTCTGAGGGCGAGAAGTATTCAATCAACCCAGATCTCTGCACAGAGTGCGGTACTTGTGCTGATGTTTGTCCTAATGAGGCAATCAGTCTTCCATAATTTATTATGGAAAGATACTTTTAGTTACAATAAAACATTGAGAGCGGTTCCTTTGGAATCGCTCTTTTCGTTTATGGTCTGATTCATATCACAAAAAAAGGGGTGAAAGCCATATCACATAGCTATCACCCCTTTAATTATGTTCTTGTTTCGTAATTTACTGTGCCTGCTGCTCCTCGTCAAGACCTAAGGCCTTCTTTGCGAGAGAGTTGTTTGGATCAAGCTTGATCAGCTTCTCGAAGTATGGCTGAGCTGTTGTCAGGTCCTTCTTAGAACCCCAGTAGATGTAACCAGCGTTCTTGTAAGCCTGCATCAGGTAGCCCTTCTCATCCTCATCATACTGCTTGCTCTCAAGTTCCTTGATAACCAATTCATAGTTAGCAAGAGCCTTGTCGTCCAACTCGTTCTGGAATGCGATGTTGGCAGCCTGGAGGTGAGCGTATGCCTTCAGCTGTGGATACTTCTCAGCGAAGCTGTTATATACGTTGATAGCCTTATCAACGTTAGCCTCCTTCTGATCGCCACCCTTCTGAGCCTTTGCATTGTAGATCTCTGCCATCTTTACATAGTCTGATGGCGATACGTTAGGGTTCTTATCCATATATGCCTGTGCAAATTCGATAGCCTTATCCTCGTTGCCCATACCCTTATATGCCTCAGAGATGTACTGATATGGCTTGAAGTCTTCCTTGTTTACCTCCAAGGCCTTGTTGTACTGCTCCAAAGCCTGGTCGAACTGCTTGTTGCCAGCGAGTGCCAGACCATAGTAAGAGTAGATACTAGAGTTCTTCTTGATATCGTTGTTAGCCATAATGCTGTTAGCATACTGGAGAGCCTCAGTAAAATTCTGTGTATCAACAGATGCACGCATAGCCAGAATCAAGAAAGCTGTATCCTTAGGATACTTCTGCATACCCTTCTTGCAAAGGTTGAGAGTTTCATCCTTCTTGTTCAATACGTATGTAGTGAAGCAGTACTCGTAGAAGATGTACTCTTCCATTGTATTCAAATTAGCCTTAGAGAAGTTCTCATAAGCTTTGTCGTAGCTACCAATAGAATAGTAGTTGTGACCTGTTTCTGCCTCGATAGGGTAGTTAGGATCTACCGCTCTCAACTTGTTCAAAGCCTCTGCAGAAGCCTGTGGATCAATCTTGCGGTAAACGTTAGCGTAGCTGATGTAACCCTGAGGATTCTTAGGATCCATAGTCATACAATTCTTATACCAAGAGGCAGCCTCACCACCATTGTCCTGCATAGCGTAGATATCGCCCTTGAGGATATAAGCATCACCACAGGTCTTGTACTTAGCGATGACAGCATCAGCTACAGCCAGGGCATTGGTGTAGTCCTTGTTGATGACGAGGGCATTACCCAAAGCAACGAGTGCCTTAGGATCCTTCTTGTACTCCTTCTGATACTCCTTGAGAACCTTGGCAAAAGCCTTGGCATCTACGTTACCAGCCTTCAAAGTTGCTTCTATTGGCTTCAGAGCATCCTTGTAGTTAACGTCCTGAGCCATTGCAGGAGCCGCCAAACCCATGACGAGCAAACCTGCTACTAAATATTTAACTGCTTTCATAATTCTACTTTCTATCTAAACTTTTAACGTTTAACATTAACTGTCTTAATCGTAATATCACCTCTGTAAGGAAGTAAGCCTGTCTTGAAGAGGATAAGCTGTCCCTTAGGATTGGAAATGTAGTTGGCAAAGCTCCAAGGCAATGCCTTATGAGGGTCAACCACGATAGCGTATATAGTTCTTACGAATGGATATCTTCCATCCAACAGGTATGCCTGGTATGGTTTCCAGCTGTTCATAGGGGTAGCTTTCTCCTTGATGGATACCTGCATTACATGAATATTCTTCTTAAAGGTTGTGTTGGTGGAATCGCGTCGGTCGTTCAACCAATTTGATCCGATAACACCGATAGAACCTGGATTCTGGTCAACGAAGTCGATGACCTGCTTACTTGTTTTTGCAGCCATGATCTTCGCACCCATCTTTTCGCCGTGGAGAACGGAATCTACCACGAAGTTGGTGGTTGCAGAGCGGGTGTTGTCGAAGATGACCTCGATATCACCTCTCTTTGATCCAGGAACAATATCACTCCATTTGGTCGCCTTTCCGGTAAGGACACGCTTAATGTCATTCACTGTGATGCAAGTATCACTGTTATTCTTGTTGACAATGAATGCCAAACCATCGTATCCGATAGGGAAAACGGAAGGAATCACATTGCTCTTCGATTTCAAGTATGCAATCTCACTATCCTTCAGATTACGGGTAGTAAAGAGGAGCGCTGTCTTGAAATCCTTGATCATCTGAAGTCCAGTGACTTCATCTGTGTATTTTGGTTTGAGCTTGGCCTTTGGGTACTCGAACTCAAACTGACTTCTTTCTTCGTCAATGATAGGACTCAAACTCTCATCAGCCACAAACTCAATTGTGCCCGAAGTAGGAGTATCAGTTCTACCATCTTTGGCTTTCTTCTCGCCACAAGACGAGAAGAAAGCCATTGATAGTACTGTTAATCCTATATAAATATAAGATATTCTTTTCATTCTATTACTGCAATCTAAATACAACTGGTACAGTATACTTAACACGTACTGTAGAACCATTCTGCTTACCTGGAGACCATCTAGGCATGCTCTTAACGACACGCTGTGCCTCACGGTCAAGTGAAGGGTCCACAGAACGAGCTACCTTCACATCAGAGATAGAACCATCACGCTCTACCACGAATGAAACGATAACACGACCCTGTACGCCGTTCTCCTGTGCTACGACAGGATACTTGATGTTGCTAGCCAGATACTGCATCAAAGCGCCTTGTCCACCAGGGAATGAAGGCATCTCCTCTACAACATCGAAGACCTTAGTTGCAACCTCAGGTTTTGGAGCTGGTGGTGGAGGTGGAGCTGCTACCGCAATCTCACTTCTCACTGCTTCCACTGTACGGTCCTTCACACCTTCCTTGTTTTCTGTACCGACAGCAACCTTTTCGTCCAGTTTATCCATCTGCTTAACCTGGTTTTCCTCTTTTACGAGTTCATCCTTCTTGATGACAGGTGCTGTAAACTTCTGAGTTTCGCGAGCCACAGGTATCTCCTTCTTAGGTTCAATCTTTGGCTTCACTGGCTCCTTCTTCTTTTCTTCCTTCTTAGCCTGCTGCTGGAGTTTAGCCAACTCCATAGCTTCCATATATGCCTGCTGTTCTTCAGCTTGTTTCTGTTCGATAACTTTCCAAGCCAAGAATCCACCCACGAGAGCTGCAGCAATGACCAAGATCAGAAGAGACTTGATGTTTCGACCGGAAGTACCCTTACGGAGCTGGTATGCACCATACTCCTTGTTCTTTCCGGCGAAAACCATTTCGACCCATTTAGGATCGTAAAGATCTATTTTTGCCATTTCTTTCTTGTTTAAAATTGTTTGTTACTCATCTTACATCTTAACGTGTCTAGACTCGAGAAGCTTCTCATCGTCTGCGTTAATCTTATCGATGACGTAAGTACCAATGTTTGAAATCTGCATTTCGTCGAGAGCGTCAACCATATTCTTGTAAGAAGCGTTGTCGGTTGGCTTGATGACGATGGTCAGAGTAGGGATCTTACCATCCTTCAAGTTACCAGCCTTCAAATCGCTGAGCTTCTTCTGATAGATGCTATCAGGATACTGCTTAGGATTCTTCTGACGATCCATGTTCAACTCCTTAACAGCGAGCGCAATTCTTTCTACTGGACGTGTACCATTCTCTGTAGCGTGCTCTCTCAAGACCTTACGGATACCCTGGCTACCCCATGTAGTCTCCTTGATCCATGTAGGATCGTTGTAGTTAGGGATACCAGCACCATAATAAATCTTGTTATCAGCTGCTACGTAGAGGGTAATAGTCTCAGAAGCTTTCGCCTCGTTCTTCTGGTCATCTTGAGTATTCTCGTCATTACTTGGCATAGTCAGCTCCATAGTCTGAGGTTTGCTCAAAGATGTACACAGCATGAAGAACGTGATAAGAAGCATGAGCATATCCACCATAGGCGTAAAGTCTACGCGGACATTCATTTTCTTTTGTTTGCTTTCTTTCTTTGCCATTTATTCGTCCCCCTGTTGTTTTAACTGTGTAATCATATAGTAATGACTCTCATCCATGTCCTGGAGTTCGTTCATCACTCTCTTCACTGTCTTGTAAGGTGTAGAAGCATCTGCCTTGAGGGCAATCTTGATTTCTTCGTTAGCGTTACGAGCAGCGTCAACCCACTGCTGGAACTCGCTCATGCCACCCTTGATACTGTCGAGAGGAATACCCTTAGTCTGGAGATACTGTGGACGCTTTGCTGCGTTCATAGACAGATAAGTGCTCATGTCACTCATAGAAACACCGAATGTACCCTCGCTCTTGAATGTCTCAATCTGCTTAGGGGTCAAAGACACGCCGAAGTTGCTTGTCATTGTGCTCAGTGCTGCTCCCAACTGATCGGTATTATCAATACTCATAAATACTTGGCCCTCGCCGGTTGGTTTTCCGGCCTTGTCCTTTTCAGGACTTACCAAGATGGTCAAGACACCATTCTCAGGCACCTTAATCTCAGACACAGAACCTGGTGTGTTTACCTTCACTGGCTCATTCTTTACGAATGTAGAGGTGAGCATGAAGAAGGTAAGCAACAGGGTCATAACGTCTGACATAGGCGTCATATCGATCCAGATGTCACTCTTCTTAATTTTTACTTTACCCATAGCGATAAAATTTTAAAGGGTTAGCAAAAATTAAGCCTCTTCTGCGTGGTTAGCTTCGTATGTCTGAGCAATTGAGTAACCTACCTCGTCGAGTGCGTATGTCAACTTATCAACCTTGTTTGTAAATGTGTTGTAAGATACTACAGCACACCAAGATGTCAAAATACCGAATGCGGTGTTGATCAACGCCTCAGAAATACCTACAGAAAGTGCTGCTGAGTCAGCGCCACCACCTTCACCCATGGCCTGGAATGACTTGATCATACCGGTTACAGTACCAAGAAGACCTGTCAATGTACCGAGAGTTACGATTGTAGCGATGATAGGCAAGTTCATTGTCAAAGTTGGCATCTCCAACTGGGTTGCCTCCTCGTGAGCCTGCTGGATCTTAGCTACCTTCTGAGCCTTCTTCAAAGATGCATTAGCACCAGACTCCATAGACTTGTAAGCGTTCAAAGAAGCCAATACTACGTTAGCAACTGTACCGCGCTGCTTGTTGCAGAGCTGCTCAGCCTTAGCGAAGTCATTTGCGTTCAAAGCTGTCTTGATGTTTGCAACGAACTTAGGAAGTGCACCTGTACCAGTAGCGGTCTTAAGAGCCAACCAACGCTCGATTGTCATTGCCAATACAGTGAGCAACAAAGTGTGGATAACAGGTACGATAACACCACCTTTGTAGATTGTACCCCAAATGTCTGCTGGGTGATCCTGTACACCTGGATCCTGGAAGTGCATGTCGTTTCCGAACCATGTGAAGAACAATGTGAATGCGATGATAGCACATACCACGATGATCCAGAATGCGCCTCTTACTCCCTGAAAGCCCTCAGACTTTTTAGCTGGGGCTGCTTGTTTTGTAGTTGCCATAATTTTACTTTTTAAATTATTAGTTAATAAATTTATTTATTGTTTCTTTTTTATATGCTTTCTGTTACCTTTTGGTGTTGTTGACACTTTCAGGTTATCGTTCTTGGTCAATCTTTTGGCAAAGATAATAATTTAATAAGAACTACGAATCTAATTAAGAAGTTTTAACGAGATATTTCTTATATTTGGTCAAAATATCTCGTTAATTTTTACTTTTTTCGTCTTTTATCCTTTTCTCGTCAAATTTTTACCCTTAAAGCATTCCGATATAAAAAGCCTCTTTTGGGGAGGCTCTTTTTTACTTGAGTTTGCTCAGGGCTTCTTTGATTCTGCGGATTGCTTCCTTGATGTTCTCGTCGCTTGTTGCGTAGCTCATTCTGAAGCAATCTGGATCACCGAAGGCATCACCACCTACAGTTGCTACATGTGCTTCCTCCAAGAGGTACATGGCGAAGTCTGTAGAATTGTTGATGGTCTTGTCTCCATTGCTCTTGCCAAAGTAAGAGTTACATTTTGGGAAGAGATAGAAGGCTCCTTGAGGAATGTTGACTTCCAAGCCAGGAACTTCCTTGGCGAGTTTGACAATCAGGTCTCTGCGGCGCTCGAATGCCTGGCGCATTTCTTCTACTGCACTTTGGTCGAGTGTGTAGGCTGCTTCTGCTGCTTTCTGGCTAACGGAGCATGTGCCGCTTGTATATTGTCCCTGCAATTTGTTGCAGCCCTTGATAATCCACTCAGGACCTGCCAGGAAACCGATTCTCCATCCTGTCATAGCGTATGCTTTTGATACACCGTTTGCGATGATGACCTGCTCCTTGAGACCTGGTTCCTGGGCAATGCTGTGATGCTTGCCGATGTAGTTGATGTGCTCGTAGATTTCATCTGCAAGTACGAATACATCTGGATGCTTTCTGAGGACATCAGCTAATGCTGCTAACTCTTCCTTAGAATAGACGCTACCTGTTGGGTTGCTTGGTGAGCAGAGGATGAGCATCTTGGTCTTAGGAGTGATTGCTGCCTCCAATTGCTCTGGAGTCATCTTGAAGTCCTGGTCGAAACCTGCGTTGACTATGACTGGTACACCACCAGCCAACTTTGCCATCTGTGGGTAACTTACCCAATATGGTGCAGGGATAATCACTTCATCGCCTGGGTTGACAAGTGCGAGGATTACGTTGCAGATCCCCTGTTTGCCACCTGTACCTACGATTACTTCATTGACGGTATAGTCGAGTCCGTTCTCATTTTTGAGTTTGGCAACAATCGCTTTTCGCAAATCAGGATAGCCAGGAACTGGTGAATATCTGGAGAAGTTATCATCAATAGCTTTCTTTGCTGCCTCTTTGATATTCTCCGGAGTGTTGAAGTCTGGTTCTCCTACGCTCATGTTGATTACATCAATTCCTTGAGCTTTCATTTCACTACTCTTCTGTGACATCGCCAGCGTTGCTGAAGGTGCCAATCTGTTTAGACGATCAGATAATTGTGCCATAATTCAATTTATATTAATGTTTTGCCTGCAAAATTAATCATTTTATTTCTTTTAGAGAAGAAAAAGTGTCATTAATTCTATTCTTGCAATGAAATAATAACATCTTTTTTCTTTTTTCTCTCTTTTTAAAGGTGCAAGGTATGACCCATCCTGTCTCTTTTGGTCTTGAGATAGCGCTCGTTGTATTTGTTTGGTACTACTTCGATAGGTACATTCTCTACTATTTCCAGACCATAAGCTTCCAGGCCAACTCGCTTGACAGGGTTGTTGGTGAGCAAACGCATCTTGTGAACTCCCAACTGGCGTAGCATCTGTGCACCGCATCCATAGTCGCGCTCATCTGGCTTGAAACCGAGATGTGTGTTGGCATCCACGGTGTCATAGCCTTCTTCCTGCAACTTGTATGCGGCTATCTTATTCATCAGGCCGATGCCTCTGCCTTCCTGTTGCATGTATATGACTACACCTTTTCCTTCTTTTTCTATCATCTCCATTGCTCTGTGCAACTGCTGTCCGCAGTCGCAGCGCATGCTTCCCAAGATGTCGCCTGTAGCACATGAAGAATGAACACGTACCAGGATAGGTTCCTCTTCTTTCCATTCGCCCTTGATGAGAGCCATGTGCTCCAGTCCGTTGCTCGCCTGACGGAAAGGAATCAGTCGGAAATGACCATATTCTGTAGGCATGTCAACTTCTTCACCCACTTCGATGAGTGATTCCTTCTTCAGTCGGTAGGTAATCATATCTTTGATAGAGATGACCTTCAAACCCCATTCCTTGGCAAACTCAAGGAGTTCTGGAAGGCGAGCCATCGTTCCGTCCTCGTTCATGATTTCCATGAGAGCACCTGCAGGGTAGAGACCTGCCATTCTACAAAGGTCGATAGCTGCCTCGGTATGACCACTGCGGCGGAGTACGCCATTGTCTTGTGCATAGAGTGGGTTGATGTGACCCGGACGTCCGAATGTCTGAGCGGTGGAGTTTGGATCTGCCAATGCCTTGATGGTCTCAGCTCTGTCGTGTGCAGAAACACCTGTGGTGCATCCTTCCAGTTTGTCAATCGTTACCGTAAAAGGAGTGCCCAACATAGAGGTATTATCAGATACCTGGTGAGGAAGGTCCAATTCATCACATCTGCTGATGGTGATAGGAGCGCAAAGTACGCCTCTTGCGTGTTTGAGCATGAAGTTTACCTTCTCAGCATCTATCTTCTCTGCTGCAATAATGAGATCGCCTTCGTTTTCGCGGTCTTCATCATCTACAACAATTACGAATTTTCCTTCTTTGAAGTCTTTTACAGCATCTTCAATGTTGTTTAATCTTAAATCTGCCATTTTGATACTTTATTTTATAGTTACATTTTGATTATTACGTGTTTGTATATCTTTTATTCTGCCGAGGATATCTGTGTTTGTCTGAGAGATGATACGCAGGTCTCTGTACAGACGCATTCTGAATCTCCACATTCGCAGGTATAATACGATGCCGAATGGTACGAAGATTGCCGCAACGATATTCAGCCATTTTCTTTCGAATGGTCGTGTATGTGCCTTGGTGGCCAGAATCGGATATTTGTTCAAATCGTGCAGAATGAACTTGTTCTTTGTATTTGTCAGGTCTTCTATCACGTTTTCCAATTCCTCGTTGATGCGTTCTATCTCGTGGTCTGGCTGATATCTGAAGAATACATTGATGAAATTAGGCAGTCTTTTGAGGTGCTGCACCTTATTATATATATATACATCTTCTGTAATCTTTGCCAGTTTCTCTGCATCTGTCGTGTAATCTGGGTTGTTGATGATGACTTCTTTGCCGAAAATGTGGCGTTTCAGTCGGATGCCTAACAGTTTTGCAAAGAATTCCTTATAAGCATCGATATTGAACACGGCAGAATCGTTGGTGGCTTTCCAGGTGACGAAGATGGCCAATGGTATCATGACCGCTGATGCCAATCCCTTACCAAACCAGATGGCCCACATTCCGCTTCTTGCCATTCGGTATCCGGAATTATCCAAGATGAAGTAGATGATAAATATCAGCACGGATATCACAACCGGGAAACCGAGTCCTCCTTTTCGGATAATGGCACCGAGTGGTGCGCCGATGAAGAAGAATATCAGGCATGATAGGGCAAGCATGAACTTGTTGATGGCCTCGATTTTGTGTAATCTGATAATCTGGTCTGCATCACCAGTCATCATGCTCTTGAAGTCCAGATCGCTCGATGCTTGTCGAATATCCGACAGTGCGCTGTTGATAACTCTGATCTTCTGGCCTTGCGGGAGTCTGTTGAATAAGGTATCTATCTCATATCCCTTTGCATCTGCCTTCTTGATGGCATTGGCAGAGTCTGCTTTGCTGACAGATGGGATTCGGTAATATCTGACAGATGCATCAGCCAGATAGCTTCTTCCTACAGAGTCATATCTGGCATTCAGCGAGTCGATGGTATGATAGATCTGTTCCAAACTCTTGCCCTTGGCGTTATTGGATAGCGATGCTGCGTCTGTCATATTGAAGTCTGCATCGAAATCCAGAACAATTCTTTTGCTGATAAACGACTCTCTTCGGTATGGAACGGAAGCACTGTTTGCCATTTCGCTGCTTTGCATGTTCTCAAACCATTCGCCGCTCCAGAGAGTAAGCAGGAGGTGCTTCTTCTCGGCAGTACTCTGGAGCATGGCTGAGTCGGCAAGAATGATGGCAGCATCTTCATAGCTGTCTGTCATTCGGTAGATCATTACTCCATAGAGTTTACCTGTTTTGATATCTTTCTTCTGCACATATAGGTTGCAGTTTGGAATACCATCATAGAAAATGCCTTCCGGGATTTCCAGTTCCGGACTCTTCTGCTTCATGGAGATAAGAAGCTGGGTGAGTTTCATATTGGAACTTGGACCAATATTATTTTGGAAGTAGAAGGAACCAAACATGATGATGATGGTGATGATAATCAGAGATCGGAAGGATTGCATCAGGGAAATACCCGCAGCCTTGATGGCTGTGAGCTCTGAACTTTCACCGAGATTACCAAATGTGATCAGTGAGGAAAGAAGAATGGCGAGCGGTAATGCTTGGGGAACAAGCATTAATCCCATATACCAGAAGAATTGAGCCATCACTTCCATGGTCAGTCCTTTTCCGATGAGTTCGTCAATGTATCTCCACAAGAATTGCATCATCAGCACAAACTGGCAGATGAAGAATGTTCCTATGAAGAGCAAGCCAAACTGTTTGGCGATAAATATGTCTAATTTCTTAATTCGAAGCATTTTATTTATGTCTATTGAACAAGTCGGTATATTCCGTTTATTCATTTTCAGTCTGCAAAGGTAACACAAAAAAATAGAATATCCTTCATTTTTGCAGATTTTATATATTTATTAAGGTGTAAAATAGGCTGCAAATAGGGTAAAAATAAAAAAATGCACTTTTTTCGAAAAAAAATGCAGAAAAATTTGTTCAATTCAAAATAATGTATTACCTTTGCACCCGCAATCGAGAAAACGTTTTGCTGTGATGGCGGGATAGCTCAGCTGGTTAGAGCGTCGGATTCATAATCCGGAGGTCGTGGGTTCGGGTCCCACCCCCGCTACAAAAGGAACACTAACTGAAAAGTTAGTGTTTTTTTATGCTCAAAACTTTCCCTATTTTATCCACAAGGTTTTATAAAGTTATCCACATCTTTATTCTTATTGTTGATAACTTGTGTATATTCTTGAATATCAGTTACTTCTATTGATACTTTCATGTGTTAATATCTTTTGTGGACTAATGATACATCCTCCTAATAGTAAGATTTATTAAAAAATGAGTATTCTTGTTTGAAGTTTCGAAAAATATTCGTATTTTTGTCACGTTTTTGTGTTCCTGCTTTTATAAAATGCCTTTTGAGGGCAAGCGGGGCAATATCATTATTTTAATTTTCGATGTATATGAAGTGTTTAAATTCCAGACTTTCTCATCTTATAATATTCGTGTTATTCGGAATTGTTGGGTCTTTACTCACAGTAGGTTGTGTGAAGCATCCAAAGAAATATGTCATCGGAGTATCCCAATGCTCTGAGGATATTTGGCGTGATAAACTCAATGATGAATTGAAAATGGGAGAATATCTCAATGATTCTATTATTGTGAAACTTGCTTCTTCGAATGATGATAATGTGTTGCAGAACAAGCAGGTCAACCAGTTTGTAGATGAAGGTGTAGATTTGCTGATTATTTCTCCTAATCAGATGAGTGCCATTTCCAAGGCTGTTGAGCGTGCCTATGACAAGGGAATCCCTGTGATTTTGTATGACCGTATGTCCAATACTGATAAATATACAGCTTTCATAGGTTGTGACAATTATAAGATAGGTAACTCTATGGGCAAATATATAGCTCAGCAATTGCAGGGTAAGGGACGTGTTGTTGAGATTCGCGGACTTGAAGGGTCTTCCCCTGCTTTGGAGCGTCATCGTGGTTTTATGGATGCGCTTAAATCCTATCCGGATATTCAAGTAGTAGCTTTTGCTGGTGGAGATTGGAAGGAGGAAAGCGGTATTCGTGCAATGAAGAAAATACTGAAAAAGACGCAGGATTTTGATTTCGTCTTTGCTCATAACGACCGCTTGGCTTGGGGGGCATACGTGGCTGCTAAGCAGATGGGCGTAAACCGCAATTATAAATATACCGGTGTGGATGGTATGGCAACCGAGGGTGGGGGTCTGGAACTCGTGCGTGATGGAGTGTTTGATGCTTCCTATCTTTATCCAACTAAGGGCGATGAGGTTATTGCCTTAGCAATGAAGATATTAAAGCATCAACCTTACAAACGCGATAATTTCTTGAGTACTTCCATCATCACCAAGGCTAATGCAGAGCTTACTTTGATGGAAGCAAGGGATGCTGAGCGGCAGGCACGGAATCTGAAGACTTTGCACAAACAAGTTGATCAGTATCTTGCTGACTATAATTCTCAGCAAGTCATGCTGATAGGATTATGTCTGTTCCTTTTTATCTGTATTGCTGGTGCAGCGCTGATATTCAGAGGTTATGTTGTTAAAGTAAAGTTGAACGAAAAACTGGCAAATACGAACGATGAACTGAAAAGGGTTAATGGCGAATTGGGACAGAAAAATGATGAGCTAAAGCGCTTGAATGATGAAGTTATGGAATTAACTAATTCCCGCTTGATATTCTTTACCAACATCAGTCATGAACTTCGCACGCCGCTTACTTTGATAGCAGATCCTGTAGAGATGCTTTTGGAGGATAATAGTATTAAGGGGAAAGCAAGAGATTTGCTGAAGATGGTACAGCGTAATGCCTTGGCACTTCAGCAGTTAGTAGGAAGTATTCTTGATTTCCGCAAGATTCAGAATGGAAAGATGGATTTGGAACTTTATCGTTTTGACCTTGTAAAGGCGTTGACGCTTTGGACAAGTGATTTCCTGCTGGCAGCTGAACGTAAGCATATCATGCTTCATCTGGATGTAGAAGAATTTAAGAAACAGGGAAAGATAGTGGCTGATAAAGAGAAAATTGCTCGTGTAGTATTCAATCTCTTAAGCAATGCCTTGAAATATACTCCTGCTGGAGGCGATATTTTTGTATCTTTAAAAATGGTTGATCCTCATCAGGTTAAAGGTTTATCTGCCGAGACCATCAATTCTTATAAGGATTTTTTCCGTATCGATGTGCGTGATACGGGCATGGGAATTTCTCATGAAGAAGCTGAAAAGGTGTTTGAACGTTTCTTTCAGTCCAAAGGTGCTGCCAGTGGAACGGGTATCGGATTGGCCCTTGTCAAGTCGTTTGTGGAGTTACATCATGGCAAGGCTTGGGTGGAGAGCGAAACGGATCAGGGTAGCAATTTTATAGTAGTTATTCCTTGTAAACAGATAGGTGATGCACAGGTTATCCACAATGATGAGGAAATTGTGGATAACTCTGAAAGTGCTTCATTATCAGTAGGTAAAATGACGATTACTGAGTCTGATCTGCAGTATATCGACGATGGAAATAAACAAAATGGAAAACTCCAGAAGTTGTTGGATGAGCAAGGAAATAAACCTTCTTTATTGGTGATTGATGATAATAATGACATTCGTCAATATATTCGCACGCTTTTGCAGGATAAGTTTTATATCTTTGAGGCTTCCGATGGTAAGGAAGGTTTGGAAATCGCCCGGAAAGAAGTTCCTGATCTGGTAATCTGTGATGTCATGATGCCTGTGATGAATGGTTTGGAATTTACAAGGCAGTTGAAGACCCAGACCATCACTTCTCATATTCCTGTCATTGTGCTCACTGCTAAAAATCTGGATGAGCATCGTGCCCAAGGTTATGAGTATGGTGCAGATTCTTACATTACCAAACCATTCCATGGCAAGGTTCTTTTGTCCCGTATAGAAAACCTTCTCAAGCAGCGAAGATTGCTGAAGAGTCATTTTGAGAATATTTTCAATCAGACTTCTCAAACAGCAGAACAGGAAGTAGCTATGAACCAGTTGGAAGATAGAGACAAGCAGTTCCTCAATCAACTTCATGCTATTATCCAGAAGAATCTTTCTGACAGTGAGTTTGGCGTAGAGGATATTGGTAAAGAAATCGGCTTGAGTCGTGTGCAGCTCTATCGCAAGGTGAAAGCGATGACGGGTTCTTCTGTAGTAGATTTGCTTCGAAAGGCTCGTCTTGCCAAAGCTAAACGACTACTTGAAAGCCGCAGTATGAGTGTTTCAGAGGTTGCCTATGAAGTCGGTTTTTCTGCACCTTCTTACTTTACGAAGTGCTTTAAGGAAGAATATGGTATGTTGCCAGGAGAAGTAGGGAATAACTAAAGTCTTTATTCCCAATCCTCAAACTCCAGTTCTAGTTCCCGGTATTCTGGTCCTTGGCTGCTATTTTCCCTGTCCTCTATCCTTGCTTCTTCTGAAGTGGCATTGCTTACAGATAAGCCGAGAAGGCGGATAGGGCGGCTGGCGGAGTAATCCACTTGTTGGAGCAATCGCTTGGCAAGTGGGAGTATTTCTCCTTTTTTCTTCAGGATTTTCTCTTGTGAAATGCTGCGGGTAATCTGGGTGAAGTCGGAAAACTTCACCTTTAAAGTTAATGTCCTACCCTCAAACCCACTCTTGGAAATCCGCTCCTGGAGTTCAAGTACTGAATGATAGAGTTCTATGATGACTGCCGTTTTTTTATAGATATCTTCCAGAAAAGTCTGTTCGCATCCCACAGACTTCCTCACTCTGCTTGTGATAACAGGTCTGTTGTCTATCCCACGGGCAAAGTCATAGAAGATATGACCGGCTTTTCCGAACACTTCAACCAGATGTTCCTCGGATACTTTCCGTAGGTCAGCTCCGTTGAAGATACCCATGAAGTGCATCTTTTGCAAGGTTTTCTTGCCTACGCCCCAAAAATCCTCTACAGGTAGCTGGGCGATGAAATCGAGCGCTTTGTCTGGATGGATGGTGCAAATTCCATCAGGTTTACGGTAATCAGAAGCCACTTTGGCGAGAAACTTGCAGTAGCTGATGCCAGCTGAGGCGGTGAGTCCGGTTGCTTCCTTGATACGGGTTTTGATTTCTTTGGCGATATCCACCGCCAGTTCTATCCCTTTCTTATTCTGTGTTACATCAAGAAAGGCTTCATCTATGGAGATGGGTTCGATGAGATCGGTATATTCCTGGAATATCTGATGTATCTGATGGGATATTTTAGCGTAATAATCATGCCGGCAGGGCACGATGATGAGATTAGGGCAGCGCTGCTTGGCTTGAGCGATGGATTGCGCCGAGTGAACGCCATACTTCCTTGCCTCATAGCTGGCTGTAGAAACCACACCACGTGGACCGTCGAAGCCTACCGCTACCGGTTTGCCCCGAAGTTCCGGATTGTCTCTTTGCTCTACAGCCGCAAAGAAGGCATCCATGTCAATATGTATGATCTTGCGTTCTTCCATCGTCTTGTTGTAATCCGACTTATCTCAATCTGATGCAAAGATACTGTTTTATTCTTTTTTGAAACAAATCTTTTAGAAAATTTTGCTTATTAGATGCTTCAGGTGCTTCTTTTACTGATAAAAAACGTTCATTGGCTATTAATTTTGTTGCAATGAACGGAAAGTTATATCAGATGAAAGGATATTTTAAGTATGTGTTTAGACCTTTATATAATTTTGCATCAGAAATCAAAACAATAACGCTAACAATTAAAACATTAAGGTTATGAATACCTATTCTATGAGAAAGTCAGCAGCCATGATGCTTGCGCTTTCATTACTTCATGTTTCTTCAGTTTTAGCACAAGACGACAATACCAACTCTAAGGAGGAAGGTAATCGTAATGTGATGTTGAATGCAGCCAGTGCAAATGGTCCTCGTGAGATTCAGATTGGTCTTCCATCAGCCGATGTCAATGTGTTGGAAAATGGTTTGCCTGTTACTTATGCAACCAATCCTCATTCTGTCAACACGATTTGGCGTGGTGATGCAAGTTTGAGCCATCAGGGTTTGCTCAAGATTGCTGAAACAGCTATCACTACAGGTAATATCGGTTATGCTGTGAATTCTTTCACCCAGAAGGGACAGAAAGGTTTCAATGGTACTCTGAATTATAAGAGCAATCATTTCGGTTTGCAGGAATTCTCTTTGAATATGAATGGTGATTTGGGTAAGGACTGGTACTACAGCTTTAATATGTATCAGGATTTCGATCCAGGAACTTTCAAGATTAAGTCAACTCCTTATCAGGACCGTACTCAGATTTACAAGGCGCTCCTCACCAAAAAGTATAACGGCAACCGTGGTGAATTTACTGCTATGTATAAGTATGCCAACAGCCACAACGTATATAACTATGCTACCCAGAGTGCTCCATTCATTTATGTAGGTGATGGAAGCGTGAAGGAGTATGGTGACTTCAAGCTCGGTACCACCTCTTATCTTCCTGTAGATAATGATATGACCTATCGTGATATGCGTACTGGTGAGTTGAAGCAGACTTCTCTCTATGATGCCTGTCTGAACAAGACAAGCGAGGTAACCCTGATGAACAACTACCGTTTTGACAACGGTTTGAACTGGAAGGCTACCTTGAAGTACGATCACTCACGTGGTGCGATGGTTTACCAGTCACCAATGTCTATCATCGATTTGAAGAACGAGGCTAACAAGGGCGTATATAATTATATGTATCGCGACATCAACGGACAGACCAAGGCTTACAATGGTCAGTATGTTCAGACCCGTATGTCTTGCCTCAATTCCGGAACCATCGATGAGGCTCTCTTCACCACCGAACTCAGCAAGAAATTCAGAACTTCCACCTTCCGCCTTGGCGTGAACGAGTGGTTCTACCATATTGATTATTGCTCAAATACAACCATGTATGATCAGAGCGTGCCTGCTGATGGAAGCTATGCCCTGCGAGTTTGGGATGCCAACAAGCGCAATAGCTATTTCTACGATTTCAACAAGAACGCCTCAGAGTATTACAAGGGAAGCGAAAACAAGTTGGCTCTTTACTTCACTCACGATTGGGACGTGACCAATAAGTTGAACCTCTACTATGGTGCACGTTTGGAGTGGCAGAAGCTGAAGGGTGAAAACGCTGCAGTGAAGAATGCGCAGGGTGATTTTGTAGGTCGTTTTGCTGATTACCATCTCGGTGCTACGGCTGCTGACGGAACCAAGATTGCTCCTGCAGACTTGAGTTACAGTTGGTTGAACTATGATTTCTCTGTAGCAGCAACTTATAAGTTGACCGATAACTTCGGCTTCACTGGTGATTTCACTTACATTGTGCAGCATCCTAAGTTCGAGGCTTTTGCTCCAGCAACATTGCCAAATACGGACAAGATCTCAGTACCATTGGGTCGTGCTGGTATCTACTACAATAACTCTTGGTTGAGTTTGACTTCGTTGTTCTCTTACATTTCCAAGACCAACAACAATTCAACTCTGAACTTGCAGCATGGCAGTGAGATTAAGGCAGCTCCTTTGGCTTACGATATCCAGACATGGGGATGGACAACCGACGCTGTGGCTCATCCATTCAAGGGATTTGATTTCCACTTCCTCTTCACATATCAGAAGCCTACCTACAAGAAGTATGAAACCAGCATCACCTTCAACGATGGCTATGTTGGCAAAATCAACGCCACAGGCAATATCGTAGCAGAGATTCCTCAGATTCTCATTGAGTTGGATCCAAGCTACATGATTACCAAGGACATCAAGCTCTGGACCAGCTTCCGTTACTTCAGCAAGACCTACGCCAACATCAACGAGGCATATTACTTCAATGGTCACTGGGAGACTTTCGGAGGCTTGAACTGGCAGGCAACCAAGCGTCTGGCTCTCGGCTGCACCGTAGTCAACTTCCTCAACCAGACTGGTGCCAAGGGTAGTATCGCAGGTGCCGAGCTGATTACCAAGGATGAGGCCAAGGGAATCAAGAACCAGATAATGACGGGTAGCTATCTCCGTCCATTCACGGTTGAATTCACAGCTTCGCTTAAATTCTAAGCGTTTTAATTCCAATACATATAATCGACAGCTCCTATATATAATAAGGTATAGGGCTGTCGATAATAACGAAAACAATTCTACATATTAATAGATATAAACAATAACAATTAACAATAGTTTTACAATGAAAACAAACAATATGATGAAGGCTGCCTGCCTCATGTTGATGGCATCAGCTACCACTTCTGCTTTTGCACAGAAGATGAATATCGAACACAAGGGTGATACTACTATCATCAAGGTGGAGAATCCTACCAAGTATCTTCTTCTCCCTATCCAGGAAGAGAAGGATGAGGCTCAGGTTTTGCTCGATACAGGTTCTAAGGATGATACCTGGATGGACGTTCGCCTGGCTCAGAATGGTTCTGATTACTATGTGCCTTTCGCTTTGGGAAAGGGTAAGACTGCTACAGTCAAGATTCTTGGTCTGAAGAAGGATGCTTTGGCACTCAACTTGCTCAAGCTCAGTGATACATTCGACACCACCAATACCGATTACTATCGTCCTTCTTATCACTTCACTCCGCTCTATGGTTGGATGAACGACCCTAACGGTATGGTATATAAGGATGGAGAGTATCATCTCTATTTCCAGTATAACCCATACGGAAGCAAGTGGGGCAATATGCACTGGGGACATGCTGTGAGCAAGGACCTGGTTCATTGGGAGCATCTCGACCCAGCCATCGCCCGCGACCCTGTAGGTCATATCTTCTCTGGTAGTTCGGTTGTGGATAAGAAGAATACGGCAGGTTTTGGCAAGAATGCCATCATCGCTATCTATACCAACAACAGTGTGAACCACGATGAAGTACAGTGCATCGCCTACAGTAACGACAATGGTCGCACCTTTACCAAGTACGAGGGCAATCCTGTGTTGACTCCATTCGATGGTTTGAAGGACTTCCGCGACCCTAAGGTGTTCTGGTATGAGAAGGGAAAGTGCTGGTATATGATTGTTTCTGCCGATAAGGAGACCCGTTTCTATAAGTCAAAGAACTTGAAAAAGTGGACTTATGTAAGCGCTTTCGGCAAAGGATTGGGTCAGCAGCCATGCCAGTATGAGTGCCCAGACTTCTTCCAGTTACCTGTAAATGGTGATAAGAAGAAGATGAAGTGGGTGATGACAATGAATATCAACCCAGGCTGCTGGTTTGGTGGCAGTGCTACCGAGTATTTCGTAGGCGATTTCGACGGCAAGAACTTCACCTGTCCTGATGCCCACGATGTGAAGTGGCTCGATTGGGGTAAGGATCATTACGCTACCGTTACCTTCTCAAACACAGGCGACCGAGTATTGGGTATCACCTGGATGAGCAACTGGCAGTATGCCAACCTTACTCCGTTCAAGCAGAATCGTGGTGCCAACGGATTGCCACGTGAGTTGAAACTCTACGAAAAGAACGGCAAGTATTATGTTTCAGAAGATGTAGCTCCTGAGGTTTATGCATTGCGTAAGGACACCAAGAATGTGGCAGATGCTTCTGTTTCCGACGAAAAGATGCTTGCTGGTGTTGCTGCCAATATGGAGGGAGCTTTCGAGATTGAGGCAGATGTAACTCCAGATGCCAACGGCATTGCCGGTATCGAGATTTCAAACAACAAGCGTGAGCGCACCCTGATTTACTTCGATATGAAGCAGGGCAAGGTTGTGATGGATAGAACAGAGAGTGGTCTGAGTGATTTCGGCAAGCAGGCAGTTCCTCATGATATCGAGTTGGCTTGGGACAAGCAGCTGGCAGCAGAAGGCAAGCAGCCTGCCCGTATCACCAATTCTATCAACTACAAGAACGATTTCGCTCTGGCTACCTGGGCTCCATTGAGTCTTTGTGAGGATGGCAAGAAGACCTATCATGTTGATATCTTCGTAGATAAGTCTTCTGTTGAACTCTTCGTAGATGGCGGTCGCATCGCCATGACCAACCTCGTGTTCCCTGTAGCTCCATACGAGAATGTGAAGCTCTACTCCAAGGATGGCAATGCTGAGTTCAAAAATGTGAAGGTTTACAAACTTGGTTTGTAAAATATAAATATGATATAATAAATAGTTGATATTAGTGCTAATAGTATTGAGTCACAACTTGGATATGTTCGGGTTGTGGCTCTTTTTTCTGATAAAACGATGGTCGTTTCAAAAAGAATTAGTATTTTTGCGCTCATAATAAATACAACTATTGATGAAAAGACTTTATAAAAACTTAACTATACTATTTTGTCTGATTCTTCTTTTAGGTTCTTGCACCCAGAAGAAGATGGTGATTGGTGTGTCGCAATGTTGTAGCGGAATTTGGCGCGAGAAAGTGAATAATGAGATGCGACTGGCGCAGTATCAATATGATCATGTGGATTTGCTGTTTACTACTGCAGAGAATGACGGGCAACGCCAGGCTCGCCAGATAGACAGTATGATAGCCAGGAAGGTAGATTTAATCGTGGTTGCCCCTGATAACGTAACTGATGTAACACCTGCCATCGAGCGAGCTTATCGTGCGCATATCCCGGTTATTCTCTTCGACAGAAAGGTAAAGACATCCCATTATACAGCTTCCATCGGTGGCGATAATGTAGAAGCGGGTAGGGAAGTAGCCCGCTTTCTTGCCAGTAAACTGGATGGAAAAGGTACCGTTGTTGAGATTACGGGCTTGAAGGATGCTTCCCCTGTCATTGAGCGCCATCGTGGTTTCCACGAGGTGATGAAGAATTATCCGGGAATCAAGGTGGTTACCCTAGAAAGCAACTGGAAGATGGAGCGTGCCCAGGAGTTAATGAAGCAATATCTGGATAAGGGCGGACATGCGGATGGCGTGTTCGGACATAGCGACTTGG